>ERZ772960.1096-NODE-1096-length-22383-cov-9.655410_pt1 | contig 22383 bp, 20 predicted proteins | sample MGYA00580678_ERZ772960 | MGnify/ENA primary metagenome ERZ772960 (study PRJEB29015, sample SAMEA2737930) | human oral metagenome | biome: human oral; feature: human-associated habitat; material: dental | place: China | collected 2059 ... | reverse complement strand
TATTATCTCATATTTTACATCAAATGACAAGCTCTTTCGGTAAAGAGCTGTTCTCTACGACAGCAAAGCCTTGGCGAGCGCCATGCCGAGAGCAGCGAGCAGGAGCCCGGCGAGGAGCTGAAGGGCGACGCTATAGAGCGCGAGAAGATAGCTGCCGCCCTTCAGGAGGAGCAGGGTCTCGAAACTGAAAGAGGAGAAGGTCGTGAGCCCGCCGAGAAAACCGACCGCGAGCAGCAGGCGCAGGGGCTCGGCGATGAGCCCGTATTTTTCCGTCAGGAGCAAAACAGCCCCCATGACAAGCCCCATCAAAAAGCTACCGCCGGCGTTGACCGCGAGCGTACCAAAGGGAAACGCCGCCCCCCAGCGCGCCGCCGCCGTCGTCACCAAAAACCGCACCGCCGCCCCAAGCCCACCGCCGACAAAGACGAGAAAGAATTTGCTTATCATCATTTTCTGAGCCGCCCCCGCACGGCGAGTGTCAGGAAGAAGAGCCCTGCCGCGACGGCGACGATGGTCGCGCCGGCTGCCATGTTGGCGTAATAGGCGAGAATCAGCCCGGTGATGCCGGAAAAGAGCGCGACCGAGACGGAGAGGGCATGATAGCTCTTGACGCTGCCCGCGACATTTCGCGCCGCAGCGGCGGGCAGTACGAGCAGCGCATTGATGATGAGGATGCCGACCCATTGGATGCTGATCGCGACGACGACGGCGAGCATGACCGCGAAGGCACTTTCGACGACAAGCCCCCGAATGCCGCGGCTCTTCGCGAAGCTCGCATTGAGCGAGAGCACGAGCAGCCGGTTAAACAGCACGCCCCAGAGCATGAGGACGACGAGGAAGAGCACGGCGAGCCCGGCGATGTCTGCGGGCTTTATCGCGAGGATGTCGCCGATGAGGTACGTCGAATACTGGTTGAAGCTCCCGCCGCGGCTGAGAAGCATCAAACCGATAGCGATCGCGGTCGCGGAAAAGACGCCGATGATCGTGTCGGTCGACGCCGCACCCTTGTTTTTAATCCAGGTGATGACAAGCGCAAAGAGGGCCGAAAAGACGATGAGCGAGAGCAGCGGCGAGGCACTGCCGAAGAGCACGCCGACCGCGATGCCGGAAAAGGCGCCGTGCCCGAGGGAGTCGGAAAAGAACGCCATGCGGTTGGAGACGACCATCGTGCTGAGGATGCCAAAGAGCGGCGTCACGAAGAGCATCGCGAGAAAGGCATGTTTCATGAAGGTCGCCTGCGCCCAGGCAAAGGGAAGCAGGGCGTTCATCAAGCTGTAAATCGTATCCATCAGCGCACCCCCTCATTTTTTGCAGAGCCGCCCGCGAGCATGCCGAACAGCTTTTTTGTGCGGCGGTCGGCGAAGACCTCTTCCGGCGTGCCGCTCGTCACGATGCCCTTGTTCATCAGGACGACTTGATCGGCATGGCGCGCGACCATGTCGAGGTCGTGGGAAATCAGCAGGATGGCGATGTCTTCCTTGGCGCGCAGATCTGCGACGATCTCGTAAAAAAGCTCCAGTCCGTTTTGATCGACGCCCGAGACCGGCTCATCGAGGAGCAGGAGGTCGGGCATCGGGTCGAGCGAGAGTGCGAGAAGGACGCGCTGCAGCTCACCGCCCGAGAGCACCCCGAGGCGGCGATCCATCAGATGTGCCGCGTGGACGCGCTCGAGGTTTTTGAGGATCTGCCCGCGGTACTTGCGCCCTGCGGTCAGCCAAACCGGGCGATTTGTCAGGCAGGCGAGAAAGATGTCCCGGACGGTCATCGGAGCGGATACGTCAAAGCGCAGGTACTGCGGCACATAGCCGATGATGGGGTGGCCGGTGTGCGCGCCCTTGGCATCGACGTAGCGAAGGCGCCCGGTATGCGGCACTTCGCCGAGAATCGCCTTTAAGAGCGTGCTCTTTCCCGCGCCGTTTGGGCCAATGATCGCGGTCAGCTGCCCGCAGTGCACGTGTAGGTTCACATGCTCAAAGATCGTGAGGCTACCTGCCCTGACGGCGAAGTCCTCGAGCTTTGTACAGCAGAGCCGCGCACAGTCCGTTGAGCCGGCCGCCTTGTGATGCAGAATGTTTCGAAACAAAATAGATCCTTTCTACCGTATGCCCTCAGTCGGAGAGCGCGCGGAAGGAGCGAATGCAGAGAAAGTAACCGATGAGCGCATAGAGGGCGAGCACAAGCCCCGAAAGCCAGGAGGCGGGTTCGCCCGTGCAGAGCGCACGCAGAAGATAGCTCGTATGCGTCAGCGGCAGAAGCTCGATGATGTGGCGGATGACGGCGGGAAGTGCCGCCGTCTGAAAGAAGGTGCCGCAGAGAAAGGACATCGGCAGCAGAATGTAGGTGTTGACCTGCCCCATCTCCTCGTAGGTCGAAATCTTCATTGCCGCGAGAAAGCCGATCTCCGCAAAGATGACGGCATTTAGGACGAGCACGGCGAGAAACGGCAGCGAGATGCGAAAGGCCGCGCCGAAGGCATAGGCGAGCACGCAGATAATCAGCGAGGAGAGCATCGCGCGCAGGAGCGTCGCTAAAAGCTTACCGATGACGAAGGCATCCGGCCAGATCGGCGCGCTCATGTACTCCTCCAGGCTCTTGTGATAAATGCGCTCGGCATGCACTGGCGTGATGCTGTTAAAGCTGATGTTCATCGAGTTCAGCGCGAGGATGCCCGGCACGATGAAGTCGAGGTACGAGCCGCCGCCGATCTGAACGCTGCGCCCCAGCCCCCAGCCGAAGGCGACGAGGTACAAGAGCGGCGCGACCATGCGCGATAGGATGAACTTCGTCATGCGCCGCTTTAAGACGACCCAGTCGCGCCAAAAGATCGTGGCAACGTCGTAGAGATTTGCCCTTAGATGCAACGTCGATTCCCTCCCTTTCTGCCATCGCCTGCCGTGTTTTTTGTCATCTGGAGAAAGACCTCTTCGAGGTTCGGCAGATTCGTCTTGGCGCGGAGGTTCGCGGGCGTATCGAGGTCGAGCAGCTTTCCCTTGCCCAAGATGGCGACCCGGCCGCAGAGCGCCTCCGCCTCTTCGATGTAATGCGTCGTCAAAAAGACCGTGACGCCGCGCCCCGCCATCTCCTTGACGAGCGTCCAGATATGGCGGCGCACCTGCGGGTCAAGCGCGACCGTCGGTTCATCGAGAAAGAGGATGGCGGGGCGGTGAATCAGCGCGCGGATGATTAAGAGCCGTCGCTTCATGCCGCCGGAGAGCCGGCGCACGCCGTCGTTTCGGACCTCGCTGAGCTCGACGCTGTCTAAAAGTTCCTCGATGCGCACGCGCCGCTCTGCTCCAGACATGCGGTGCAGCCGCGCGTGAAGTTCGAGGTTTTCATAGACGGTCAAATCCTGGTCAAAGTTCACCTGCTGCGGCACAATGCCAAGCATGGATTTGATGGCGCGCGCCTCGCACGCAGTCGAGCGCCCGTCATAGAGGATATCGCCCGCAGTCGGCTGAAGCTGCATCGTCATCATGCGGATGGTCGTCGTCTTGCCCGCGCCATTGGGGCCTAAAAGCCCAAAGATTTCCCCGCGCTTTACGGAAAGCGACAGATGGTCGACCGCCGTCTTTTCTGCCTGCCGCCCCGCCTTATCCTTATGCTGAAAGACTTTTGTCAGTTCTCTTAGTTCAATCATATGCCCTTTCTATAGCGAAACGGCTGTCGAAAGCCTTTGTTCGACAGCCGTTTTTCCATCAAAGCACCTTCGAGAGAAAGCTCTTCGTGCGCTCTTCCTTCGGATGCTCGAAAACGTCCTTCGGCCTGCCTTCCTCGATGATGCGCCCATCGTCGACGAAGAGCAGGCGGTCGCCGACCTCCCGGGCAAAGCCCATCTCATGCGTGACGACGACCATCGTCATGCCCTCTTTGGCGAGCGCGCGCATGACGTCCAAGACTTCGCCGACCATCTCGGGGTCGAGCGCGGACGTCGGCTCGTCAAAGAGCATGACCTTTGGGTGCATGGCGAGCGCCCGCGCGATGGCGACGCGCTGCTGCTGGCCGCCGGATAGCTGTTCGGGGTAGCTCTCCGCCTTGTCGGCAAGCCCGACGCGGGCGAGGAGCTCTCTTGCCGTGGTCTCTGCCTCTGCTTTTTCTATTCCCTTGACCTTCATCGGCGCGAGCATGATATTCTTCAACACGGTCATATGCGGAAAGAGGTTGAAGCGCTGAAAGACCATGCCGACTTCTTCGCGCACCTTGTTGATATTGCCCTCGCTGCCGAGGAGGATACCGTCGACGCATATAGCGCCCGCCGTCGGTTCTTCGAGGTAGTTCATGCAGCGCAGCAGCGTCGACTTGCCGGAGCCCGAAGGCCCGATGATGACGACAACCTCCTTTTCCCGAATGTCGAGGTCGATGCCCTTTAAGACGTGATTGTCGCCATAGGATTTCTGAAGTCCCTGAATATTGATCAATTCGAGCACCTCTTTTCCAAATAAGCGACAAAGCGGGAAATCGAGAGCGTCATGACGAGGTAGATGATCGCGACGCAGATCCAGATCTCAAGCGAGCCATAGGTCTTTGCAATGATCAGCTGACCGCGGCGCGTGAGTTCCTCAAAGCCGATGACGGAGACGAGAGACGAATCCTTCAGGAGTGCGATAAACTCGTTGCCGAGCGGCGGAATGACGCGGCGGAAGGCCTGCGGCACGATGATGTAGCGCATGGTCTGCACCCAGGTCATGCCGAGCGAGCGCCCCGCCTCCATCTGTCCCTTGTCGATGGACTGGATGCCCGCGCGGAAAATCTCCGCGACGTAGGCACCCGAGTTGATGCCGCAGGCGCTGATTGCCGCGACGAAGGGATCGATGCGCTGCCCTGAGATGGCGGGAAGCGCGAAGTAGACGAGAAAGAGCTGCACGAGCAGCGGCGTCCCGCGAAAGAAATCGACGTAGACAGCAGCGACGGCGCGCAGTGCCCGAACGCGCGAAATGCGCGCGATGCCTGCGAAAAGACCGATGATGATGCCAACCGCAACCGAGAGCGCGGTGATCTGTATCGTGACGCCCGCGCCGATGAGGAGCAGCGGAAAGGAGTTCACCGCAAGATCCAAATTAAAATGCATAAAGACCCCTTGCAAAAGAATAAATAAACGTTTGACATCGTCTATTATAGGAAGTTTTCCACAGCGTGTCAACGAAAAAGAGCGCACCTTCATCGCGTGTTTCATCGATGAACGTGCACTCTTTCTTTCTATTCTCTATCTGCTGTCTGTGTAAAGCACGTTACTGCTTTTCGCCGAACCATTTCTGATAGATCTTGTCGTACTCGCCGTTCTCCTTGAGCTTCTGCAGCGCATCGTTGATCTTCTTCTGCATGTCCTCGGAGCCCTTCGCCATGGCGATGCCGTAGTCCTCGCTTGTCAGGCGCTCGGCAAGTGCCTTGACCCCCGTCGTACCGCTCTGGTGGAGGTAGTAGTCGTTGACGGGACGGTCATTGACGACGGCATCGACGCCGCCTGCCTTGAGCTCCATGAAGCAGTCTGCCGGCGTATTGAACTCGCGGACTTCGACGCCCTCGATCTTCTTGACCTCTGCCGCGCTCGTCGTTCCGATCTGGACGGCGACCTTATGCCCCTTGAGGTCCTGGAACTTTTGAATGCCCGTCTCATTTTCGCGGACGACCATCGTCAGCCCCGATTCATAGTAGGGGTTCGAGAAGAGAACGTTTTCCTTGCGCTCGTCGTTGATCGTCATACCCGAGATCGCGACGTCGACCGTCTTGTTCTGGATGGCAGGAATCAGTCCGTCAAAGGAGAGGTTCTGAATGTCCGCCTCATAGCCCATCTCATCGGCAATCGCGCGGATGAGATCCATATCAAAGCCCTGGTAGGCCGTTTCGCCCTCGTCCTGGAATTCAAACGGCGCGAAGTCGATCGCCGAACCGACCTTCAGTACCTTCTTGCCGCTGTCTGTCTGCTGGCTGCCGCAGCCGACCACCGCGAAGATCGCCAGTGCCGAAAGCAGTACAGCCGCTAGAATCTTTTTGATTTTCTTCAATTCTGTAAGCTCCCTATAGCGAAAGGGCCTGGAAGCCCAAGCCCTTCAATGACACAATCGCCTTTTCAGGCATGTTCTGTTTCAGAAGGAAGACGAGCGATGCTTGCTGAAGCACTCGCGGCAGTAGACCGGACGGTCATCCTTCGGCTGGAACGGGACTTCTGTCTCTTTGCCGCAATCGGCACAGATGACCTTGAACATCTGGCGTTCGCCACCCTCGCGGCCACGACGGCGCTTGTCGCGGCAATCGCGGCAGCGCTGCGGCTCGTTTTCAAAGCCCTTCTCTGCGTAGAATTCCTGTTCACCTGCGGTGAAAACAAATTCCTTGCCGCAATCCTTACATGTGAGAGTCTTGTCCTCAAAAGCCATAAAAAAATCCCCTTAAATATATTATTAACTTTTACGAATTTCAGTATAGCTTTTTTTTATGTAAATAGCAAGAGATTTTTCGATTTTCCTGCGAATTATTTCTTATTGTTTTAAGCTCTGACGCCTGCGATCGCGCGGACGACTTCGCCAGCGAGGATCAGCCCGACGACGGACGGCACAAAGGAAATACTGCCGGGCACGGCGCGCCGATGGTCACAGATTCTGGCGCTGCCCGGCGGACAGATGCAGTTTTTGCCGCAGCCGCTCTGCGCGATTTTCTGCGGCTTTTCCTTTGAGTAGACGACCTTCAGATTTGGCACGCGCAGTTCTTTGAGCTTCTTTCGCATGACGCGCGCGATCGGGTCGACGCTGGTCTTAAAGATGTCGGCGACTTCAAATTTCGTCGGGTCAAGCTTGTTGCCCGCCCCCATCGAAGCGATGATCGGAATGCCGCGCTTTTGACAGGCGAGCACCAATCCGATCTTCCCCGTGATGGTGTCGATGGCGTCGATCACATAGTCATAGGGCAGGCGGAAAAATGTTTCTTCCTTTTCCGGCAGGAAGAAATCGTCGATTTGCGTCACCTCGCACGCAGGGTTGATCGCCTGTATGCGCTCCTTCATCACGAGCGTCTTCGCTCTGCCGACCGTCGCCGTCGTCGCGTGGATCTGGCGGTTGACGTTCGTCAGGCAGACCGTGTCGCTATCGATCAGCACGATATGCCCCACGCCGGCGCGCGCCAAGCCTTCCGCTGCATAGGAACCGACGCCGCCGATGCCGAAGACAGCGACCGTCGCCGCCTCGAGCTTATCCATGCCCGCTTCGCCAAGCAGCAGCTCCGTACGGGAAAATCTGCCGAGTTTACGCATGCCTCCGCCCTCTTTCCATGGCATCCTTCATCCGCATGCCACATTAAAAATGCCTATTTCTGCTCGCCTTCATCCGCCAGCTTGAACGCGGGGATCGCAAAGGAACCGTGCGATTTCTCGCTCTTTGCTTCTTCAAAGGTCGGCGGCGTGAGTTCGATCTTCGGCTTCGGCGGCTCCGGTTTCTGCTTTGGCATTTCGACCTTCGGCGACTTCAGCACCGCGCTGTCAGAAAAATCCGTTGCGATGACCGTCGCCTGCACTTCGCCCGCCATCGCTTTTTCGATGACCGTACCAAAGATGAGATCGACCTCATCGTCCGCCGCCTTTGCGATGTAATTCGTCGCTTCATCGACGTCAAACATACTGAGGTTTTCATCGCCGATGAGGTTCAGGATGACCGCGCGCGCCCCCTTGAGATCGCGGGAAAAGAGCGGACTTGTCACTGCCGCCTTCACCGCATCGACCGCGCTGCGCTTGCTCCTGCCGATGCCAAGCAGTGCATCGCTCGATTCACTATGACGAAAGATCGTGCGCACATCGGCAAAATCGACGTTGACGACCCCTGTCTTTAGAATCAGTTCCGCGATGCAGTTGATGGACTGCATGAGGAACCTGTCCGCCGCGTCAAAGGCCTCTGTGAGCTTCAGCGTCCTGTTTTCCGGCAGCTTGAGCAAGCGCTCGTTCTTGACAACAATGAGCGCGTCCATCTGCGACTGCATCTTCACGATGCCCGCGCCGGCAATGCGCTGCTTGCGAATCCCCTCAAAGCCAAACGGCTCTGTTACGAGACCGACGGTCAAGATGCCGGCCTCCTTTGCAATCTGCGCGACGACCGGCGCCACCCCCGTACCGAAGCCGCCGCCCATCGTCGCAGCGACGACGAGAAGATCGGCGCCCTCCATCGCCGCGCGAATCTTCGCCGTCTCCATGCGCGCCGCCTTTTCACCGAGCGCGACATCGCCGCCCATGCCGCGGCCGTTTGTCAGCGCTTCGCCGATGGAGAGCACCTTAAGCCCCTTTTGGCTGACGCGCGAAAGCTGCTGCGCTTCCGAATTGAGTGCGAGCGTCTCAATGTCGAGCGCATCGTTCATCTCCATGCGGGCGAGGACGTTGTTGCCGCCGCCGCCGACACCGAAGACCTTAATCTTTACTTTTGGCTGTATGATATCCGATTCTTCCGCCATGCAGCATCCCCTCCCGGCTCAGTCCCTGCCAGCCTGCACGCAGCACATGGAAAAAGTACCGCGCGCCGCAAAGTCTCTATCATCGTTACATATCCTTTGATTATACACGCTTTGTCCTATTTTTTCAAGAAATCCCCTGTTAGGAAATCTACGTTACATGTTACGGACATGCGTGCCCCACGCAAACGCCTCGTTACGCAAGCGGTCGTGCACTTGTACGCTCAACTACCGGCGGACTTCTTAAACGCGCTGCGCTTGAACGAAAGAAGTCCGCCGGGAGCGTACCGTGCACTTTTCCCGCTTACTTCACTAAGGTTTGCTTAGGAGCATCGCACTCTCCCGTATCCTTCATGATAGAACCCCGCTGGGGGCTCCTACTGCGTTTCCGAAGGAGAAACGGACGAATCTGCGTCACGATCATGCCGGTGAACATCAACGCGCAGCCGACGACCTGCGGCAGAAGCATGCGCTCGCCTAGGAGCAGAGCGCCGCCGAGCGCACCGAAGACCGACTCAAAGCTCATGAAGATCGCCGCTTCTGCTGGATCGGTGTACTTCTGCCCGGCGATCTGCAGTGTAAAGGCAACGCCTGCACTTAAGACACCGCTGTAAAAGATCGGAAGCCATGCGTCGAGCATCGGCCGAACTTCGAGATCCTCAAAGCCGAGCGCGAGCACGAGACTGCCGGCCATGCAGACGCCGACCTGCGTCATCGAGACCTCGATCGGATCGACGAGCGCGGCAAAGCGATCGACAAAGAGGATGTGCGCCGTCCAAAAGAAGGAGCAGATGAGCACGAGGAGATCGCCTATGCCAAGCCCCGCCTCACCCTGCACAGAAAGGAGATAGAGCCCGACGAGCGCCAGCAGGGCGCCCACCCAATTTTCAATGTGCAGCTTTCGCCCGAGAAGTACCGATGCCAGCGGCACAAAGACGAGGTAGAGCGCCGTGATGAACGCAGTCTTTCCCGCCGAGGTGTAGAGCATTGCATACTGCTGAAAGCTCGATGCCCCCAGCATGATGACGCCTGCGCCAAGCCCCACGACATACCCCTGTCGGTAGGTGCCCGCCCGCCGCGCCGCCTTCCGCTGCCCGCAAAAGGCAAAGACGAGACCGACGAGGAAGATAAGCCCCAACAGATAGCGTGCGAAACTAAAGGCAAAGGGCCCAAGCCCCGCCATGCCGACCAGCTGCGCCACGAATGTCGTTCCCCAGATGAAGGCTGCCATCAGCAGCATGAGATTCCCACGAAGATGCATGATTTTGCTCCTTGCATAGAATTTTTCTCAAGTATAGCATAGCAGAGGACGCACGGCAATTTTTCTTGCGGGAAGGCCGTCAGCTGTTGTAAAATGAAAGCGACACGATAAAACAATCGAAAGGACGCTACATGGCAGAGTACATCAACTTTGAAGTCGGGCAGAAATTCCCGCTTCCCATCCGCGCGAAAGGCGACGGCGGACTCTTTCAAGTCGACGCCGACGGCATGCTCTTCATCCTGCAGCTGAGCCGCACCGATGCCATTGCGCGCGAGGCATTCCGTACCGGAGAGATGCGCTTTGCCTTTTTGGAAGAAGACGGCATTCTCTTTCTCCTCTACCAGATCGACGGCATCTTTAAGGAAGGCTGGGGCGATGCGCCGCTCTCCTTTGCCGTGCTAAAGGAAAGCCAGTTTCCAACAGAAAAGAGCCTGCGCGATGCTGTGCTTCACCTTTACCTCGTCGATACGACGCTCGGCATCCTCCTCGCACAGCGCGACGTCTGCCTGAACGAGGACTGCGCAAGTCTCATCCGCGCACACGCGAGAAAGCAGCTGGCGGAGAAGATAACCGCGGCAGATTTTCAGCAAAGGGTCGCTAAGATCTGGGCACGGCTCTCCCCCGCCGCGATGCGCGAAAGGGCGCAGGCCATTCACGAAGTCCCGCTGGAAATCCCTCCACATATGCCCGCGGATGCAAATAAGTTAAACTGAAATCAGAAAGCAAAGAGCCGAAGCGATAAAGCTCCGGCTCTTTGCTGTGTTTTTACCAATGGTATTTTTCGCCGCGGTTGATCTTAAACGCCCGATATATCTGCTCGACGAGGAGCAGGCGAACCATCTGATGCGTGAAGGTGAACTTCGAGAACGAGAGCCGCTTCTTTGCGGCGGCGCGAACCGCCTCTGAAAGACCAAACGCCCCGCCGATGAGAAAGGTGATGCTGCTCGTCCCGCCAAGGGCAAGCGCTGCGATCTCCGCTGCAAATTCTTCCGACGTCTCTTCTTTGCCAAAGACGTCGAGGACATAGAGATAACTTCCCGCCGGCACGAGCTGCAAAAGCCGTTCCCCCTCGCGCGCGAGCACCTGCGCCCGTTCGGCCTTTGAGGGCGCCTCGGGCATCTTTTCCTCACGAATCTCAAGAATCTTCAGGTTTGCGAGGGGCTTCATGCGCTTGCTGTATTCTGCGATGCCCGCGGCAAGGTACTTTTCCTTGAGCTTTCCCGCGCAGACGATCGTAATCTTCACTGACCGCTGTCCTGCGGCATCTCTTCGAGCGTGACCGTCGCCGTCTGCTGGCTGCCGCCGCGGACAAAGGTCACTTCAACCTGGTCACCGACACTATGCTCTGCCACCTTCGTACGCACCTCACCGACGCTGTTGACCGCCTTGCCGTCGATCTTCAGGAGAATATCACCGCGCTGGATGCCCGCCTTGCCGGCAGGCCCTGCGGGATCTGCCTTGAAGACATAGACGCCCTTGTCGATGTTCAGCTGGTAGCCGTAGCGCGCTGCCGTCTTCGTGTCAAAGACAGAAACGCCGAGATACGGACGGACGACATAGCCCTTGTCGATCAAATCGCTTACAACTTTCTGCACCGTGTTGATCGGAATGGCAAAGCCAATGCCCTCAACGCCGGAGGCTGCGATCTTGATCGAGTTGATGCCGATGACCTGCCCGTCCGCATTGGCGAGCGCGCCGCCCGAGTTACCCGGGCTGATGGCGGCGTCCGTCTGAATGAGCTTCAGCGGCTTATTGCTCGACTCAAGCGTGCGGTTCAGCGCACTGATGACCCCCGCCGTCACCGAGCCTTGGAACTCAAGCCCGAGCGGGTTGCCGATGGCGATCGCCGGCTCGCCGACGACAACTTGATCCGAGTCGCCGAAGACCGCCGTCGGGAGGTCTTTCGCCTCCACCTTGACGACCGCAAGATCTGTCATCGCATCGGCGCCGATGACCTTGCCCTGCATAGAGCGTCCGTCCGCCAGAGAAACGATGATCTCCTTCGCCCCCTCGACGACGTGGTTGTTCGTCACGATGTATCCGTCGCTCTTGAAGATGACGCCCGACCCCACGCCTTCAGTCTCGACCGGATTGTCAAACCAATCGTGTGCCGTCGCCTTGTTCGTGATGCCGACGACCGCGGGACCCACCGCCTTTGCCGTGCGGACGATCGGCGTGTTGCGCGCCTCGGAAAGACCTTCGACCGACACATCGGATGCCGGCTGAATGGGCGCCGCACTGCCGCTGTCCGCATTGCTCTTTGCGCCGGTCTTCGCCCCTGCCGAACAGCCGACAAAGGCAAGCGCTGCCACACCGAAGACAAGCGACGCCAAGAGCGCCGTCTTCTTCGAGCGAATGAACTTCATGCTGAAAGATTTCATATTCCTCTCCTTTAGCGATAATACCCCACGCCGGCTTCAAAGAGAAGCTGATCCTTTTCGCCGGGGATGTTCTGCAAGAGATCTTTGCCGACGCGCTCGGAGTGCCCCATCTTGCCGAGGATGCGGCCGTCGGGACTCGTGATGCCTTCGATGGCGTTTACCGAGCCGTTCGGGTTAAACGGCATCGCCATCGTCGCCGCGCCGCTCTCATCGACGTACTGCGTCGCAATCTGCCCCGCAGCGCACATGGATTCGACCGTCGCCGCATCCGCGACAAAACGGCCTTCGCCGTGGGAGACAGGGATCGTGCGAACCTCGCCGACACGGCAGTTATGAAGCCACGGCGAGAGGTTCGAGGCGACGCGCGTATGCGCCATGGTCGAGACATGGCGGCCGACGGTGTTGAAGGTCAGCGTCGGGGAATTTGGCGTCAGCTCTGTTATCTTGCCGTACGGCAGAAGACCGAGCTTCACGAGTGCCTGAAAACCGTTGCAGATGCCGATGACAAGACCGTCGCGCACCTCGATGAGGCGCATGAGCTGTTCGGCAATCTTGGGGTGGCGAAGCATCGCCGCGATGAACTTGCCGGAGCCGTCCGGCTCGTCGCCGCCCGAGAAGCCGCCCGGCAGCATGAGAATCTGGGCATCTTGAATGCCGCGCACAATGGCGTCCACCGTCTCTTCGACGGCTTTCGGCGTCAGGTTTCGAACGATGAGACTCGTCGGGTCTGCCCCCGCACGAAGCCAAGCGCGCTCGGAATCGTACTCGCAGTTCGTGCCGGGGAAGACGGGAATGAAGACGCGCGGACGCGGGACGACCGTCGCCCTGCGAATCGAGCAGCCCTTTTCATAGCTGACGGAAACCGCACGCTCTTCGCAGCTCTGCGGCGCCTTTGTCGGGAAGATGCGCTCGAGCGGCTCGGTATAAGCTTCAAGAAGCTCCTTTAACAAGACTTCAGCGCCGCCGCAAACGATGCTGCCCGCTTCCGTCGTCTCACCGAGCTCGTAGGCGCCCGTCTTGCAAAGCAGCGCCGTGTCGGTATCCGCTGCAACCTCCATGAGAATCGTGCCGTAGTCCGGCGTGAAGAGCTCGCCCACCGCCATCGGATTTTTGAAGCGGAACCCGATGCCGTTGCCGAGCGCCATCTTTGTGATTGCCGCCGCAATGCCGCCGACACCGACGCTCTGCATGGCAAAGACCTTCTTCGCCTCAGCCATGGCGTGAATTTCACGAAAGCCTCGGCAAAGTGCCTGGAAGTCCGGGAGATCCTCGTCATCTTTCGGCGCCGGAACGAGGTAGACCTTGCTGCCCGCATGCTTGAACTCCGGCGAAACTGCCCGATCCGCCTTCATGGCAGCAACGGCGAAGGAAGCGAGCGTCGGCGGGACGTGGATATGTTCAAAGGTGCCGCTCATCGAGTCCTTGCCGCCGATGGCAGGAACGCCCATTTCATGCTGCGCCCAGAGTGCGCCGAGAAGCGCGATGAAGGGGCTGCCCCACTTTTCAGCATCCTTTCCGAGGTGCTCGAAATACTCCTGAAAGGTCAGGCGCGCGCTCTCTGCGGATGCGCCTAGGGCGACGAGCTTCGTGATGGAGTCGACGACGGCATAAAGTGCGCCGTGGAACGGACTCCACGTCATGAGATCCGGGTTCACGCCGAAGGTCATCGCCGTCGCGGTCGTCGTCTCACGGTCGACGACGGGGAGCTTGGCGACCATGCCCTCGGCAGGCGTCAGCTGGTTTCTGCCGCCGAACGGCATGAGAACCGTGCTGCCGCCGATGGTCGAGTCAAAGCGCTCGGCAAGCCCCTTCTGACTGCAGACGTTGAGATCGCGCATATTTTCCAGCATCGCCGCCGCAAAATCCTCACCGCATGCCTTGACCTTCGCCGGCACTTCGCGCAGGTAGCGCTGCGTCTCGCTCGGCTGCCTGACCGAAACCCTGACATGCTGCTGCACGCCGTTCGTGTCGAGAAAGGAACGGTTCATCGCGACGATGGACTTGCCGCGCCACTTCATGATGAGCCGCGGCTCTGCCGTCACCTCTGCGACCGGCGTTGCCTCAAGGTTCTCCTTCTCTGCCGCCGCGCGGAAGACTTCGACGTCCTCCTTGTCGAGGACGACCGCCATGCGCTCCTGCGATTCGGATATGGCAAGCTCTGTGCCGTCAAGACCGGCATACTTCTTTTTCACAGCGTCCAGGTCGATGACGAGACCGTCGGCAAGCTCGCCGATGGCGACAGCGACGCCGCCCGCGCCGAAGTCGTTGCAGCGCTTGATCCGGCGGGAGACGCCCGGCGAGCGGAAGAGACGCTGAATCTTGCGCTCGGTCGGCGGATTGCCCTTCTGCACCTCGGCGCCGCAGCTCGTAAGCGACTCTTCCGTATGCTCCTTGGAGGAACCCGTCGCACCGCCGCAGCCATCGCGCCCGGTGCGCCCGCCGACGAGGACGACGACATCCCCCGGCGCAGGCTGTGCGCGGACGACATTTTCCTTCGGTGCCGCCGCGATGACCGCACCGATCTCCATGCGCTTTGCCATGTAGCCCTCATGGTAGATCTCGCGCACCTGCCCCGTCGCAAGCCCGATCTGGTTGCCATAGGCGCTGTAGCCGGCTGCGGCGCCGAGCGTGATCTTCTTCTGCGGGAGCTTGCCGGCAAGCGTGTCTTTGATGGCGCGGCGCGGATCGGCAGAGCCCGTCACGCGCATCGCCTGATAGACGTAGGAACGGCCGGAGAGCGGATCGCGGATCGCACCGCCGAGACAGGTCGCCGCACCGCCGAACGGCTCGATCTCCGTCGGATGGTTGTGCGTCTCGTTCTTGAACATAACGAGCCAGTCTTCCTTCTTCCCGTCCATGTCCGCTTCGACAACGATGCTGCAAGCATTGATCTCATCGCTCTTGTCGAGGTCTTCGAGCTTTCCTTCCCGGCGAAGTGCCTTCATGCCCATGACGGCAATATCCATCAGCGTCACATCGCGCGTTTTATCGGCGTAGACCGCCTTGCGGTCGGCGAGGTACTTCTCATACGCTTTTTTAAAGCAGGACGAAAAATGCCCGCGTTCGATTTCGACGCTGTCGATCGCCGTCATAAACGTCGTGTGGCGGCAATGATCCGACCAATACGTATCGATGACGCGCAGCTCCGTGATCGTCGGGGCGCGCCTTTCCGTATCGCGGAAATACGTCTGACAGAAAGCGAGGTCTTCCAGACTCATCGCAAAACCGTTCGCCGCATGGAAGGCAGCGAGCTCTTCAGCAGACAGGCCATTAAAGGCATCGAGCACTTCGACATCCGCCGGCTCATCGGCGAGAAAGGCGAGGGAATCCGGTTTTTCAAGCAATGCCTCACGGCTTTCGATCGGGTTGATAACGTAGCTCTTGATCTTTTCAAAGAGCGCATCATCGACATGGCCGACGAGAACGTAGACGAGTGCCGTGCGAACTTCCGGCCGCTCCTTTGCCGTGACGAGCTGGACGCACTGCGCCGCACTGTCTGCCCGCTGGTCAAACTGACCGGGCAGATACTCCACCGCAAAGATGCGGGCATCGGAGAACTTCGGCAGTTCCTCCTCATAGACGCAGTCAGCCGGCGCCTCTGCAAAGACGGTGTACTTCGCCTGTTCGTATTCCTCATCGGAGAGACCTTCGATATCATAGCGTGCGATAATGCGCACTGCCTTCAGGTCAGCAAGGCGAAACGTCTCGATGAGATCGTCACAAAGCTGCTGCGCTGCAACATCAAAAGTTCCCTGTCTTTTTTCTACATAAATTCTGCGAACGGACATGAAATGCCTCCCTGACTTCCCAGCCTCGGATCTTTTGAGCTCGAAAAAACATTTGCTAAAGCATACCATACTTTCAATAGAAAAGAGATGAAAAGGCACGCCTGCAAAATCTTCTTTCTGCCCGGCGTGCCTATACAAAAGAGCTTTACTGAAGGTGATGACGAAAGCCGCAAGTACGCGGCTTTCGTCATCAAAGGATCTTTGCGAGATAGTTTTTGATCTCGTCGGCGTCCTCCATCTTCATGACACCGGCAAGGATCTCCTTTGCCTCCATGGAGCTGACAGAGCGGAGCTTTTCCTTGACGCGCGGAATGGACGGCGCACTCATCGAGAGCTCGCTGATGCCCATGCCGAGCAGCAGAACGGCTGCATGCGGATCGGATGCCATCTCGCCGCACATCCCCGCCCAGATGCCCGCTTCTTTCGCACTGCGGATCGTCGTCTGAATCAGGCGGAGCACCGCAGGGTTGAAGTGGTTGTAGAGTTGGGCGATGTTCGCATTGCCGCGGTCACAGGCAAGCGTATACTGCACGAGGTCGTTCGTGCCGATGGAGAAGAAATCGACGTATTTTGCAAGAACCGGCGTCATAATGGCTGCCGCCGGCGTCTCGACCATGATGCCGACCTGCACGTCGTCGGCATACGCCTTATTTTCGTGCGCAAGCTCGACCTTTGCCTCTTTGACAAACTCTTTGACCTTTTTGAATTCCCCGACGTTGATGACCATTGGCACCATGATCGCCGCCTTGCCGTAAACGCCCGCGCGAAGAATGGCCTTCAGCTGCGGCAGGAAGAGGTCACGGCGCTCGAGACTGATGCGAATGGCGCGATAGCCGAGGAACGGATTCTCCTCCGGTGGAATGTTGAGGTACGGCAGGGGCTTGTCGCCGCCGATATCCATCGTGCGGATGACGCAGAGATTGCCCCCGCACTTTTCAACCGCTTCTTTATACGCCTTAAACTGGTCTTCTTCGTTGGGAATTTCCTCCCGCCCCATGAAGACGAACTCCGAACGGAAAAGACCGACGCCTTCTGCGCCGTAGCTAAGGGCATTGTCGACATCCATGTGGCTGCCGATGTTCGCCATGAGGTCGATGCGGACGCCGTCCGTCGTAACGGCAGGAAGGTCTTTGAGCGCTGCATAGCGGCGGGCGAGTTCCTGCTGTTTCTTGATCTTATCGTCATACGCTGCGCGCTCTTTTGGCGTCGGGTTGATGACGATTTCGCCGCGCTCACCGTCTAGAATGACATGGTCGCCGTCTTTGATCTTGTCGATGCGGTTCTCCTTATTGAGGCCGACAATGGTCGGAATGGCGCGCGCCTTTGCGATGATGACCGCATGTGCTGTCGTCGAACCGGAGCCCAAGATGACGCCCGCGATATTTTCCGTCGGCATCCCTGCGATGACAGAAGGCTCGATCTCCCTGCCGCAGAGAATGACCTTTTCCTCACCGATCTCAGGCTCTTTGACGCCGAGGATGTACTTTGCGACACGCTTGCCCACATCACGAAGGTCGACGGCGCGCGCGGCAAAGTATTCGTCCGCCATCTGCTCGAACATCTTCGCCTGTTCCTCTGCAGCCTCTAAGATGCCATGTGGCGCAGACTTCGTCGCCTGGATCTTTTCGATAATTTTTTCCGTCATCATCGGGTCCTGCACCATCATGCGATGTGCTTCCATAATGGCAGCCTGCTCGCCCATATCCTGTTTCTGCAGCCGCTCGATGCTCTCGCGCAGAATTTCAGCGACGGCACCGATGGCCTCCTGTGCTTTTTTCTCTTCCGTCTCTAAGCTTTCCGGCACATAGTTCACCAGATAGCTGTCGAGATTGCGCCCTGCGAGCATGATCTTTCCGATCGCGATGCCGGAGATGACGCCCTTGCCGCGAATTGTTTCTGCCATGTTGTTCCCCCCCTAACGCCCCGTAGATATCTACAGAGCCAACCGCCTATCGCTTCAAGAAAAAAGGCAGTCTTCGGACGCGCCGGAGACTGCCAGAAAATTATTCTTCGCCGAACTTAGAATCGATGAGTTCCTTCAGCGTCTTTACCGCCTCTTCCTCATCCGGACCATCTGCTATCAGCTTGACATCTGTGCCCTTAGCCAGTCCCAGGCTCATGATCATGAGGATGCTCTTTGCATCAACCTTCTTGCCGTTCGCTTCGATCTCAACTTTCGATTTAAACTTTGCTGCTGTCTGCACAAAGACCGATGCCGGACGCGCATGAATCCCCGTCTTGTTCTGAATACTTGCCGTTGCTGTAGTCATACTTCATCTCTCCCATCGTTGGTTCATTCTTTTATTCTTTTCCGTCCCACAAAAAGAAAAATTCTTTCCATGCATGACTTCTCTTTTATTATATGCAATTATCTTTCTGACGGCTAGTGGTTTATGAAAAATTTTTCAAAAAATTTTCATACAAGCTATAGGAACCTGCGTTTTTAGTGTTTACGGCGAAAGAGAATACGACAAAACTTTCATCACCGACGATTCCTTGCATATTTGCCGAAAATAAGACATAATATTCATATCTTTCGGCGCCTCTCGCCAAAGAAATCGCCATGTTGACAGTATACAGCAAGGAAGTGACTTTATCATTGTTTATTCCTATCACATCTGCATGCATTGTCGTCACCGTTCTCATTGTCTACTTTATCTGCAAAGTTCTGCGCGTCCGGTTAAAGCTCCCGGCGCTCATCCTCGCAGCTATCCTTGCAGAGGCGATGACCTTCCTTTCGATTTCACTCAGCACGAGCCTTAACAGCCGGCTGTACCTTCAAATCGGCGCGCTCGCACTTCTAGCAGCGCTTCTTTCCACCGCCCTCAACGAGTATCTCATTCATCGCTGCGCAAAATCGAATCAATCTGCCAAGCAGGGCTCATCCGGCGAAAAGTAATACCGTATTCTAAAAGGAAAGAACCCCCATGCAAAAAGGAATCCACCGCTCTGTCTGTCCATTCGACTGCCCCGACTGCTGCGGCCTTCTCGTTGAAGTTGAAAACGGCCGCGCCATCCGCGTCACCGGCGACCCCGAGCACCATTTTACGCGCGGCACGCTCTGCCCAAAGATGGCGCATTACGAGCGCTCGGTTTACTCCGAACGCCGCCTTCTGACGCCGCTTCGCCGCACGGGCAGGAAGGGCGAAGGAAGATTTAAGCCGATTTCTTGGGCGGATGCCGTGCAGGAAATCGCATCGCAGTGGAAGAACATCATCAAGACCTATGGCGCCGAAGCCATTCAGCCGTATTCCTACGCCGGCACGATGGGCTGTGTCCAGCACGACGGCTACCATGCGCTCTTTTACAAGCTCGGCGCCAGCGATCTCCTCCGCACCATCTGTTCCCCCGCCAAGCGTCATGGCTGGGCAGCTGTCATGGGGGATACCCGCGCCATTCGCCCGCAGGAAGCGCAGAAAAGCGACCTCATCATCCTCTGGAGTCTCTCCATGCTCGCGACCGACATCCACTTTGCCCACGACGTGCACGCGGCAAAGGCAAAAGGCGCGAGGGTCTTTGCTGTCGACACCTATAGGACGCCGACGGCAAAACAGGCAGACCGCGCTTTCATCGTCCGCCCCGGTACCGACGGCGCCCTCGCCCTCGGCATCCTGCACATTCTGGCGAAAGAAAGTCTCACAGACGAAGGATTTTTAAAGAAACACACACATGGCTGGCAGGATCTGAAGATGCGCATCCTTCCCCGCTATACGCCCGCAAAAACCGCAGAGATCACCGGGCTCACGGAAGAAGAGATCGCCGGGCTCGCCCATGTCTATGCCCGCGCCCGCGCGCCCTTTATCCGCATTGGCAGCGGCTTTTCCCGCTACACGAACGGCGCCATGTCAACGCGCCTGCTCGCCATCCTTCCCGCGGCTGTCGGCGCATGGGCGAAAAAAGGCGGCGGCATGCTCTCCGCTGTTGCCGGCAGCAAGGCACTCGACAAAGCGCTTGTCCAGCGGCCGGACTTTAAAAAGAACGTGCGCGCCACCAACATGATCGAGATCGGAAACGCGCTGACCATAGAGAATCATCCTCCGATCAAAAGTCTTTTTGTCTACGCCTCGAACCCCGCATGCACCGCGCCGGATCAGGCAAAGGTCACAGAGGGGCTTTTGCGCGAAGACCTCTTCACCGTCGTCCACGAACGCTATATGACCGACACGGCAAAATACGCCGACATCGTTCTTCCCGCAACGACCAGTCTTGAGCACAGCGACATCTACGCTTCCTACGGCAACTATACGCTAGAGATCGCCCGCGCCTGCATCCCGCCTTTAGGCGAGGCAAAATCCAATTGGAACACGGCGCGCCTCCTTGCCAAGACGATGGATATCGACGATCCCTTTTTCGACAAGACGGAAGATGCGCTTGTCGATGAACTCATCGATCACACAGCAGAAAAGTGGGACATACCCTTCGATGTCGAAGCTCTGCGGGCAGGAAAGCCCGTTGAACTTCCCGTAAGCGAAGACTACAAGATGGCATTTAAGACGCCTTCCGGAAAGATTCAAATCGTAAACGAAGCGGAAGAACCAAAGCTCCCCGACTACTTTCCGGCGACGGGCGATGACGAGCCCTTTCACATCATCAGCGCTCCAGACCCGCGCATTTTGGATTCCTCCTTCAACGAGCGCACAGAGCTTACCAGAAGCAATATCATGATGCTCAAGATGCACCCAGCAGACGCCGAAAAGCTTCACTTAAAAACAGGCGTCTCCGTCATCTGCAAGAACAAACGCGGCAGCGCCCGCTTCACCCTGCATATCACAGAAGACGCCCCTAAGGGCACCGTCGTCACCGAGGGCGTATGGTGGCGCGAGCTCTGCCAAAACGGCCGCGGCATCAACATGCTCACCAGTCAGCGCAAAACGGATCGCGGCGGCGGCAGCACGTTCTACGATGTAAACGTCTGCGTGGAAGCCGCTGAGTGATGCACCCCGCAGCTAAAACTTAGAAGCATCCCTACATTCTGATAAGAATTTTTTGCGGTGGATTGACAAATGTCTTTTCCAGCGTTATGATAGGCATCGTTAATACAAACATCCACATATTGTGTACAGCCTGTGACAGGAACGAGTAAGCTTCTTCACCCATACACAGCGAGCCGGGCATGGTGAAAGCCGGCGGTGGCAGGAAACGGAAAATCATCCTCGAGGCATTGCGCTGAACGCCCTTTGCTAATAAGCGTCTACGGCAGCCCACCGTTATTTAGGCCGCGTATGATAGTACGTTCGATTCACGTTCGTCCGTGCTTGGTGTACGAAGCGAGTGCCGTGCTTTTGCATGGAAACTGGGTGGTAACACGGTTTGCAGCCGTCCCTTGAAAGGGGACGGTTTTTTATTTATTCATTTTTGGAGGTCTTATCATGGATGCCGCAATGTTAAAACATATGAAACGCGCCCGAGACTGGCGCATCATCCTGCCGGTCTTCCTCGTCTCGATCATCGCCTGCATTGACCGCGTCAACATCGCCTATGCAAAGCTCACGATGACGCAGGATCTGCCCTGGATCACGCCGGAAGTTTTCGGTGCAGGCGCCGGCATCTTTTTTGTCGGCTATCTTCTGTTCGAGATCCCGGGTTCCCTTGTCGCGGCGCATTTTTCCGCAACGAAGTGGATCGCACGCATCATGTTCACCTGGGGACTCGTCTGCATCTTCATGGCCTTCATCACGACGGAATTTCAATTCTACCTGTGCCGCTTCCTTCTGGGCGCCTCGGAGGCGAGCCTGTACCCCGTCATTTACTCCGTGCTCTTTCCGCGTTGGTTTACAGCAGGTGAGCGCGCACGCGCGACGAGCCTCATGCTGACCTCGCTCCTCCTCTCGAACATCCTCGGCGCTCCGATTGCGGGCATCCTGCTGGAATCCTCCTTCTTCGGACTGCGCGGCTGGCAGGAACTCTTCATCCTAGAGGCAATCCCGGCGCTATCCTTTGCCGCTTTTTTCTTCTTCTTTGTAAAGGATCGCCCCGACCAAGTCAGCTGGCTCTCCGCCGAAGAAAAGACCTACCTCACGGAAAATTACGAAAAAGAACGTGAAGCCATGCAGCGTGTGAAAAAGTATTCCGTTCTCAAGGCATTCCGCGACCCGAAAGTTCTGAAACTCTGCCTGATTTATTTCCTCTGGGTCGTTGGTTTCTGGGGCTTCTACTTCTGGATGCCGACCGTTCTCAAAGAACTTTCCGGCCTTTCGACCTCGCTGCTCGGCGGCGCCATCGCCATTCCGATGATGGCGGCACTCATCGTACAGCTGATCATCAGCAAGACCGCGACGATCACCGGGGATAAAGTCTGGCACGTATTCGGCGCGCTCTTCGTCGGCGCCGTCGGCCTCACGCTCTCCCCATTTGCCAGCAATCTGACCATCGCCCTCATCCTCGTCTGCCTTTCCGCCATCGGCATCCACGCCGCCATGGGCGTCTGGTGGACGATACCAACAACTTTTCTCACCGGCCCCGCCGCTGCGGGCTCCATCGCCCTCATCAACTCCTGCGGCAACCTCGGCGGCTGGGTAGGCCCGAATATGATGGC
>ERZ772960.1092-NODE-1092-length-22439-cov-5.214975_pt1 | contig 22439 bp, 12 predicted proteins | sample MGYA00580678_ERZ772960 | MGnify/ENA primary metagenome ERZ772960 (study PRJEB29015, sample SAMEA2737930) | human oral metagenome | biome: human oral; feature: human-associated habitat; material: dental | place: China | collected 2059 ... | reverse complement strand
AGCTCGCTCTCTCCTCCATTGGAGGGGTCGGGGGAGGCTCCCTCTGTTCGCATTCCCTCCCTTTGGGAGGGTTAGGGTGGGTATCTGGAGGGGTCGGGGTGGGTGTTTGGAGGGCCAGAGTGAGTATTAATTTTTTATAACTGATGAACAATAAAACGCTAAGTAATATCTTCAAGGGAGACAAGGTCGTCTGGATGATCTTCTTCTTTCTGTGCATTATCAGCGTCGTAGAGGTGTTTTCGGCCTCTTCAGAGCTTACGTATAAGGGAGGAAGTTACTTCTCTCCGCTCATCAAACACATAGGAATTCTGTTCTTAGGTATATGCTGTATGATCGTAACATTGAACATTCAGTGCAAGTATTTCAAGGCAGTTACCCCCTTTATGTTACCCATTTCGTTCATCAGTTTGATTTGGGTTCTCTTCGCAGGTCAGGCAACCAACGGCGCACAACGATGGGTTAGCTTCGTCGGAATCCAGTTCCAACCCTCGGAAATAGCCAAAGGTACGCTCGTATTGGCAACGGCTCAGATCCTCAGTGCCATGCAAACTGACCACGGAGCCGACCAAAGAGCCTTCAAATTCATACTCATTGTGTGTGGCTTTATCATTCCTCTTATCGGCATGGAAAACCTTTCCACGGCCGCATTGTTGTGCGTTGTCATCTTCTTGTTGATGGTCATCGGGCGCGTACCCATGCGACAATTGGGCAAACTCGTGGGCATTACGGCGAGCTTCATGCTGGTTGTTTTCGCCGGAATCATGCTGATTGGTAAGGACAATACGCAGGAAAACACCGACAAGAAACTGACGGAACAGGTGAAAGACGACCGTGAAGAGGGCGCATTGGGCAAGATATTCCATCGCGCCGACACGTGGAAATCGCGCATAGACAAGTTTGCTTCGCCCAAGGAACCCACGCCCGAAGAGGTCGATTTGGACAAGGATGCGCAGGTGGCCCATGCAAATATCGCCATTGCTTCGGCCAATGTGGTGGGCAAAGGTCCGGGAAACAGCGTCGAACGCGACTTCCTTTCGCAGGCGTTCTCCGACTTCATCTATGCCATCATCATTGAGGAATTGGGCATAGAAGGGGCCGTTGTCGTGGCTGTTCTCTACATTATGCTCCTCTTTCGCACGGGTCGTATCGCCAGCCGATGCGAGAATAATTTCCCAGCCTTGCTGGCCATGGGACTCGCTTTGCTGCTCGTGTCGCAGGCTTTGTTCAACATGTGCGTGGCCGTTGGGCTTGTTCCGGTCACCGGGCAGCCTCTTCCGCTCATCAGCAAGGGTGGAACATCGTCGATGATCAACTGCATCTATGTGGGAGTTATCCTGAGTGTGAGCCGCTCGGCCAAGAAGAAAGGCGAGTCTCCGAAGCTAAAACCGCAGCCGGTTGCAGCGCAGGCGTGATGCGCGTTGGGCCGTCTTTAACAATAAATAGAATGCAAAATGAATATAAACTAAAAAAAATCATTACTTTTGCACTATCATATTAAATCGTGAGAAATGGATAATGAGTTGAGAATCATCATCAGTGGAGGCGGAACGGGAGGCCATATCTTCCCGGCAATCTCCATTGCCAATGCCATCAAGGCTAAGCGACCGGATGCCAATATACTCTTTGTGGGAGCCTTGGGGCGTATGGAAATGCAGCGTGTTCCGGCTGCCGGATACGAGATAAAGGGGCTTCCTATCTGCGGTTTCGACCGCAAACACCTGCTCAAGAACTTCATTGTGCTCTTCAAAATCTTGAGAAGCGAGTGCATGGCCCGCGGGATTGTACGCCGTTTCAAGCCGATGGCGGCCGTCGGAGTGGGCGGATATGCCAGCGGTCCCATGTTGAATGTGTGCGCAAAGCGGGGCATTCCGTGCCTGATTCAGGAGCAAAACTCCTATGCCGGCGTCACAAATAAACTCTTATCCAAGAAAGCTGAGAAGATATGTGTGGCCTATGAGGGAATGGAACGCTTCTTTCCTGCCGACAAAATCATATTGACCGGCAATCCTGTTCGGCAGAACGTGCTCGACTCAAAATACTCCGTTGCAGAGGCACGGCAGCTGTTCGGGCTTGCTCCCGACATGAAAACGATTCTCATCGTGGGCGGAAGTCTGGGTGCACGTACCATCAATGAGAGCATATTGCAGCATCTTGACCTCGTCGGACAGAGCGATGTTCAGTTCATTTGGCAGACAGGTAAGGTGTATTATGAAGCCATTAAGGAACGGTTAGAGGGTGAGGAACTGCCCAATCTTCGGGCAGTCGACTTCATCAGTGACATGGGAGCAGCCTACAAAGCAGCCGACCTTGTCATCAGTCGTGCAGGGGCGAGCAGCATCAGTGAGTTCTGTTTGATAGGCAAGCCCGTTGTCCTTGTGCCCTCGCCCAACGTGGCCGAAGACCATCAAACCAAGAATGCCATGGCCTTGGTCAATAAGAATGCCGCCCTATATGTAAAAGACAACGAGGCCGCCGACGTGCTTTTGCGGACGGCAATTCAGGCCGTCGGCGACGAAGCCAAGCTGAAAGCACTGAAAGAAAACATATTGAAACTCGGATTAAAGGACTCCGCCGACATCATTGCCGACGAAGTCATCAAGTTAGCAACAAGATAAAGACAGCAAAAAGAGACATATGGAACTGAAAGATATAAAGGCCTTGTACTTCATCGGGGCCGGAGGAATTGGCATGAGTGCCCTTGCAAGATACTTCATCAAGCGGGGATTGGTGGTCGCGGGCTATGACAAGACACCGTCGGCCCTCACGCATCAGCTTGAAAAAGAGGGCATGTTGCTTCACTATGAAGAGAATATCGACGAGATACCGCACGCCTGCAAGAACCCACAAACGACGTTGGTGGTCTATACTCCCGCCATTCCTGCAGAGCATCAAGAGCTGAAGTTCTTCCAAGAAAGAGGCTTTGTAATCCAGAAACGCGCACAGGTTTTGGGCACATTGACCCGCAGTCACAAGGGATTATGCTTTGCTGGGACGCACGGAAAGACTACAACTTCGACGATGTGTGCGCATATCATGCACCAGAGTCACATCGGTTGCAACGCTTTCCTTGGCGGAATATCGAAGAACTACGGCACGAATTACATTCTTTCAGACAGCGATTACGTCGTCATAGAGGCCGATGAGTTCGACAGAAGCTTTCATTGGCTGCGCCCATGGATGAGTGTTATCACGGCAACCGACCCCGATCACCTCGACATCTACGGTACAAAAGCGGCCTATCTTGAAAGCTTTCGCCACTACACGGAGCTTATTCAGCCCGGCGGAGCACTTGTCATTCACAAGGATTTAGAGATGAAACCGAACGTACAAGCAGGCGTCAAAGTGTATGAATACAGCCGTGAAGCGGGCGATTTCCATGCAGAAAACATCACAATAGAGAACGGAGAAATCAGCTTCGACTTTGTTTCTCCGATTGAAAACGTTGGGAATATCGTCCTTGGACAACCCATTCCGATTAACATCGAGAATGGGATTGCGGCCATGGCTATGGCACAATTGAACGGATGTACAGCCGAAGAGCTACGCTATGGCATGCGGACTTACAATGGTGTTGAGCGCAGGTTCGACTTCAAAATCAAGAATAATAGGCACGTGTTCCTGTCAGATTACGGCCATCACCCCAAGGAAGTGTTGCAGAGTGCCAAGAGTTTGAGGGAGCTTTTCAAGGGCCGTAAGCTCACAGCCATCTTCCAACCGCATCTCTATACACGTACGCGTGACTTCTATCATGAGTTTGCCGACGCGCTGAGTTTGTTCGATGAGGTGGTCTTAACGGAGATTTATCCGGCACGAGAAGAGCCGATTGAGGGCGTGACAAGCAGGCTTATCTATGACAATCTCAAGCCCGGTGTGGAGAAATCTCTGATAAAAAAGGACGAAGTTCTCGATTATGTGAAGAGTCGCGACTTTGATGTGCTCGTGGTTCTTGGCGCAGGTAACCTCGAAAACTACGTGCCGCAGATTGCCAAAATCATTGAAAGTAAAACATAAAAACGGCCTGACGAATGCGCATAAACTGGAAAAAGACTTTCATTGTTGCGTCAGATATGCTCATTGGAACATATCTGATACTGGCCTTTACGGCCTTTAATAAGCCCGATGAGACAGTCCGTTTGTGCACAAAAGTAAACATCAACATTCAGGATGAGGCCACCAATGGCTTCATCAACACCCGGGAAATCAAGGAAAGATTGGAGAAAACACATCTCTATCCGCTTGAAAAACCGATGAAGTATGTGGACCTTCGCAAGATGGAAGAGACGCTAACGGCCAGTCCTTTCGTGAAAACGGCCCAGTGTTATAAGACACAATGCGGTGAAGTGAACATTGCGTTGACCCAGCGAATGCCTGTCGTCAGAATCAAAGCCGCCAATGGCGACGACTATTATCTGGACGACAACGACTGCATCATGCCCAATTCGCATTACACTTCCGACCTGATCATTGCCACAGGAAACATCAACAAGCGGTTTGCCACCGAATATATATCGCCTTTAAGCAAAGAGTTGATGTCTCAAGAACTGTGGCGTAACCAGATTGAACAAATCAATGTGCTGCCCGATTTGGGCGTCGAACTGGTGCCAAGAGTGGGAGATCACATTGTTTATTTGGGCCGACTTCCGTCCCTGAAGAGCAGGACCAAGCGCATGGAGGCCGTGACTTCGTTTGTCGATAAGAAGATGAATCGCCTTGAAAAGTTCTATAAATACGGGCTTTCGCAAGCCGGTTGGAACCGCTATAGCTACATCAATCTCGAGTTTGATAACCAGATTATCTGCAAACGAAAAGACGGAAAGCGCGACGAAACGGAGAGTGTTGCCGAGGCAGTTGCAGAGAGTGACGCTGTAGGAGGGGTGATCGATGCCCATGATCTCGAACAAGAAGAGGCTCCGGTTGCAGCTCCTGGGATCGCAAAAACAAAGACCGAGCCGAAGAAAAAGGCTGCAGAGGACAGGCGAGACGAGGCTAAAACGTCTGCGAAAAAGGCTGAACCGAAGAAGAACAAGGCCTCGGAAAAGTCAGAAAACGGCCCAAAGAAGTCCGAAGAAAAGAAGAAACAGAAGTTGAATAGATAAAGAAAAGAGCATGGCAGAATTTATTGTTGCTATCGAACTGGGGTCAACCAAGATCACCGGTATAGCCGGAAAGAAGAACCTCGACGGCAGTATTACGGTGTTGGCTGTAGTCAGAGAAGACTCCACACAGTGCATTCGCAAGGGCGTTGTGTATAACATTGACAAGACCGTGCAGTGTCTTTCCAATATCATCACAAAGCTCAAGACTGCTCTGAGGACCGATATTGCCCATGTGTATGTGGGCGTTGGCGGGCAATCCATACGCAGTGTGCGCAACGTTATCGTGAAGGAAGTTCCCGAAGACACGGTGGTTTCGCAGGAAATGGTCAATCAATTGATGGACGCCAACCGCATGATGAGCTATCCGGACCGCGAGATTTTGGAGGCAGCCACACAGGAATACAAGCTCGACCAACAGTATCAACTCGACCCGGTCGGCATACAATGCAACCGTTTGGAGGGCAATTTCCTCAACATTCTGTGGCATAAAACCTTCTATCGCAACCTCAACAAGTGTTTCGATCAGGCCGGTATAGCCATCGCCGAGATGTATCTTGCCCCGATGGTGCTGGCAGATAGCGTGCTGAGCGAGGCCGAAAAACGGTCCGGTTGCGTGCTGGTTGACCTCGGAGCAGAGAGCACTACGGTCTCCGTTTACTACAAAAACATTCTCCGTCACTTGGCCGTTATCCCGCTGGGTGGCAACAACATCACCAAAGACATCGCCTCTTTGCAGATGGAAGAGGCCGATGCCGAAAAGATGAAGCTCAAATATGCCAGTGCATATACAGACAACAACGACATCGATAACAGCCTGATGCTCTCCATAGATGCCGAACGTCAGGTTGAAAGTCGCAAGTTCATAGAGGTTGTTGAGGCCCGTGTTGAGGAGATAATCGAGAATGTTTGGTTCCAAGTTCCAGCCGAATATGCCGACAATCTCTTGGGGGGTATCATTCTTACCGGAGGCGGATCGAACCTCAAAAACATTGAGATTGCATTCCGAAATCACACACATATCGACAAAATTCGCATAGCTAAGTTTGTCACATTGACCATAAATTCAACGAATGATGCCATCAATGCGCATGACGGAACGATGAATACTGTGCTCGGAATTCTGGCAAAAGGCGACATGAACTGCGCCGGACCGGAAATCAATAGTGACCTTTTCACCGGCGCACCCGAGGCGAAAACCACTGCAACCACAGACGAACTGCACCAGAAAGCACGCACGTTGAACGAGACAACCGGTAGCGGAGTGGTGCGCACGGAGGCCGAAAAGCAAAAGGCCGAGGCCGAGGAACGCCGCAGGAAAGACGAAGAATTGGAGGCCGAACGCGAGGCTTTGCGTGCAGAAGAGGCCCGTTTGGCTAAGGAAAGAAGGGAGAACAGCACCTCTCATAAAATCTTCAGAGAGCTCAAGAACTTCTTTGGTAAGATGATTTCTGAAGATGAATAAGCAGTAAAATAGTTTCGGATATATAATCATTTGACGTTATGATTGACACAAACAACAAGCCGACGGAATTGGATTTCGTGGAACCTGAAAAGGAAAGCAGCATCATCAAGGTGATAGGAGTAGGCGGTGGAGGCGGCAATGCCGTTAATCATATGTACCGAGAAGGCATACATGAGGTGTCATTCGTGCTCTGTAATACCGACCGACAAGCCCTTAATAACTCGCCAGTTCCCGTGCACTTGCAACTTGGAAAAGAAGGTCTTGGCGCGGGAAACAGGCCCGAAAAAGCCCGTCAGGCAGCCGAAGAGACCATCGATGACATCAAGTATATGCTCGGAGACGGCACACGAATGGCCTTCATCACGGCCGGAATGGGCGGCGGAACAGGCACCGGTGCGGCGCCGGTTATTGCTCGTGTGTCCAAAGAATTAGACATCTTGACGGTCGGTATCGTTACGATACCGTTCCGTTTCGAGGGCGATCGCAAGATTGATCAGGCACTCGACGGGGTCGAAGAGATGGCAAAACACGTCGATGCCCTGCTGGTTGTCAACAATGAACGGCTGCGGGAGATTTATCCCGACCTTACGCTTCTCGACGCATTCGGCAAAGCCGACGACACGTTAAGCGTGGCTGCGAAGAGCATTGCAGAGATTATTACCTACGACGGGTATATGAATCTCGACTTCAACGATGTGAAAACGGTCCTTAAAGACGGTGGTGTGGCCATCATGAGCACGGGATACGGCGAGGGAGAAAACCGTGTGAAGCATGCCATAGAAGATGCTCTTAACTCGCCGTTGCTCAACGACAACGACATCTTCAACGCCAAAAAGATACTCCTGAGCATTGGATTCAGCAACGAAAAAAACGAGAAGTCGGGCCTGATGATGGAAGAAATGAACGACGTCAACGACTTCATGGCGAAGTTCGGCAGCGACTTTGAAATCAAATGGGGGCTGGCTATCGACCCTGAACTGGGCCAGAAAGTGAAGGTGACCCTCCTTGCCACCGGCTTCGGAATAGAAGATGTGGACGGCATGGACAGTCATCTGAAAAAGCATACGCAGGAAGAAGCCGACCGAATGGCACAGGAAGAGGAACGCCGAGCAGAGCGCGATGAGCGCCGAGGTCACTACTATGGCAACATCGGAAAGAACAACCAATACAAGCGTCGCCCCCGTATTTTCCTCTTCAGGCCCGAAGATCTCGACAATGAAGACGTCATTCTCGCCGTCGAAAGCACTCCCACTTACAAGCGCACCAGCCAGATGTTGGAGGAAATACGCAATCAGGCAGCCGGCAATCAGGTAGCCAAGAACGACGAAAAAAGCGGAGGTGAGCCGACACAAACCGTTATCAGTTTCACATAAACGGCTATCCGGATTTACATGAACTGTAATCCTGCTTTCCAATCTCACCCATATTGCACGATAAAATGGGTGAGATTGCACGGTAATATGGGCCATATTGTGCGGCAATATGGGCGAGATTGGAAAACAAGATATAAGTTGTTGATTTTCAATAGCCTTTGAATGGATTTCAAAGGCTGCTTATTTACGACCGATTCTACTGTCGCATATTTTTGGAAGAACCTGTCCCGGTTTCAAAAATAGCCTGTTTACAGCCGATTACTGCCCACTTGTCAACCCATAAATTGGTCTACTTATTAACTATATTGAGCGGACGCACGAACCGTGCGTCCCTACATTCCCGCGCATACTGCCTGTTTTTGTGTGTAAAACGCTATAAGCATGTAGGGACGCACGGCTCGTGCGTCCACTCAAACGGCTTGTTAACACTCTTTTGCTTTTTGATATTGACAGCATAAAACACTTCAATGCGGTAGTTAAAACTTTTAATTCGTAACAAAAATGCAGGAAAAAGCAAGTGATTATGTTAAATTCAAGGTCTGAAACTAACTTTTTGCAGAAAAAGTTTGGCCATATTCTAAACATTATTTAATTTTGTGACTGTTTAGCATAATGCGTTTAAGATATTTTTATTAATTGAATAGAGAACAAGCTCATTTCATTTCCGCATTCCAGTATGCGTAGATAAAGTTGACTTCCGGCCAAAGTTCGTTCGTAAAACGGCTTCACTTCCGTGCCGGATAAAAAGATGAGGCCTGCTGAATATAGAGACGGGACGGCCCAAAAAGTTGAGCAAAGAAAAGACAAACATTATAATTAAATTAAACAAAGAGAGAGATTTTATGGAAAAAAGACTAATGCTGTTTTTGGCCGGCCTATTCCTGAGTTTTGGAATGGCTTTGGCACAAACACAAATTTCCGGAACTGTTGTCTCAAGTGAAGATGGTGAGCCCGTTATTGGGGCTTCTATCCGGGTCGTAGGTACCAATACGGGTACGATGACCGATGCAAATGGACGGTTTACACTGTCTGCACCGGCCGGCTCGCGCTTAGAGATTTCTTATATCGGTATGCAAAATAAGACTGTAGCAGCCGCTTCGAACATGCGAATTTCATTGACTCCGGACGACAGAATGCTGACAGAAGTGGTTGTCTTGGGCTATGGTTCGGAAAAAAAACTAGGTTCAGTTGTCGGAGCCATTGGAACTGTAGGCAGCGAAAAGCTGAATAAGGCCGTAACGCCGAACTTTACGGATGCCCTTTCGGGTCAGGTTTCGGGTCTTTCCGTACTGACTGCCACTGGTGAACCATCTGCTTCGGCCACGATTCGCCTTCGTGGTGTGAACTCCATCAACTCAAGTAACACCCCATTGTTCATTTTAGATGGTGCTCCCATTTCTGTTTCGCTGTTCAATGCTTTGAATCCAGCTGATATAGCCAATATCACCGTGTTGAAAGACGCTTCGTCAACAGCCATCTACGGTTCGCGTGCGGCCAACGGTGTCATTGTTATTACGAGTAAGAAAGGCAGATATGGCGATAAAGTCAACCTTACGCTGCGCGCACAATACGGTATTTCGAGTCCAGTAAGCGATAAGACGGAGATGATGAGCTCGCAGCAGTATGTTGAATTCCGTGATAAAATTGGACAACCTGTATCAAATGAAGTCAGAAACCTTGTGAATAAATACGGTTTCAATACTGATTGGCGTAAGGAAGTGCTTAATAATTCGGCTCCAACCTACACGCTTGACGCCACACTTCAAGGTGGAAGCCAAAATACGTCTTATTATCTTTCGTTCAATCATCATGCTCAAGAGGGTATTGTTGCGCAGTCGGGACTACGCCGTGAGAGCCTGCGTGCAAACATAGATTCACGACTTAACCAATGGTTCAAAGTGGGATTCCAGTCCAATTTCGGTATCATACACTATGAAACCAACAATGAAGCCGCTGCAAAAGGTGTCTATCGTACCAATCCGATGGTATTTGCCCGCAAAGCATTCCCATTTGATGTACCTAACTACTATAGTTTTGATGCAAACGGAAATCTTGTTTGGGGCGAAAAGGCACAGAAATTGAAGTATAGCAACAATGAAACGCCCGATTTCATCAATGATTTTCGCAGTGTAAAACGCACACGTATCAATGCTAACTTCAATATTTATGAGCAAATCACACCGATTGAGGGGCTTACACTACGTGCTCAACAAGCTTTGGATGCCTATGATATGACGCTTTCAAATGTTTATAGGCCCTATAGAGCCTTTACTACACCGATGGGGTCGGCTGTCGATGCACAGGATGGTTTCACACAAGAACGTTTTTCACGCTATTATTCATTCACACTGACGCACACTGCAGAGTATAAACACAGCTTTGAAAATCATAATTTTACTGCCCTTGTAGGTGAAGAAACTATCTATAGTAAGTCGAAGGAGTTCGGAGTTATCGCCGAAGGACAGACCGACCCGCGTCAACTTCGCTTGACTGATGGAACATCTGTGAAGATAGACGATCTTAATGACTCACGTGCGGAAGAAGTATTCAACTCTGTTTTCGGTACATTAGACTATAATTTTGCTGAGAGATACTTCCTTTCATTGAGTTATCGTGCTGATGGAAGCTCTCGTTTTGCGCCTGAAAGCCGCTGGGGTAAGTTCTATTCAGTGGGTGGAATGTGGAATGCAAAGCGTGAAGACTTTCTACAATCTGTGAAGTGGCTTAATCAATTGGAGCTTAGAGTGAGCTATGGAACGACGGGTAACGCTTCGGGAGCGGGTAGTTACGATTATTTCGGCTTGCTCGGAACGGGTGATCTCTATAACGGATTGTCGACAATGGGAATTGCTTCACCGAGTAATAAGGATTTAACATGGGAGAAAGTGGCTGAATTTGACGCAGGTTTTACCACACGTATATTTGATCGGCTGACTTTGGGCTTCGATTTCTATAAGAAGAAGACTTCAAACATGTTGATGGATATACCTTATTCATATACAACTGGCTTCAGTAGCGGTTCAGGAAATATCGGCGCAATGACCAATACCGGTTTCGATCTTGATGCAACGGTTGATATTTTGAAGTCAAAAGACTTTCTTTGGACGTTCAAAGCCAATTTAAACTATAACAAGAATAAGATAACCGAGCTGTTTGCAGGCCGTGATGAATATGTATTGAACAAGACAGGCATCAAACTTCAAGTGGGTAAGCCCTTTGGAGAGTTTTATATGGTGCGCTTTGCAGGCGTAGATCCGCAGGACGGTGAGGCACTTTGGCTGGATGCTAACGGCAATAAGACTAAGCGTTTCGATGAAAATACGATGTCTGTATTTACAGGTAAGCAGCGTTATGCACCATGGTCGGGTGATTTCAGTACAAATTTCCAATGGAAACGCCTGTCTGTTTCGGCCGACTTTGCATGGCAATCAGGCAAATATTTGATGAATAATGACTTATTCTTTATCAAGAATGTTAACTTTGCAACGAGTTTCAATCAAAGTGTAGACATGCTTAACGTGTGGACAACACGGGGACAAGTGACTGATATTCCCAAGGCAGGCTACGTAGATCAAATGGGTACCCAGTTATTAGAGAACGCTTCTTTCCTTCGTTTCAAGAACCTGACCGTTCAATATGAACTCCCTAAAAGCTGGATGAACGTAACGCGTGTTTTCAAATCGGCCAAAGTGTTTGGTATTGCACGCAACTTGTTCACCATTACTAAGTATACCGGCTATGATCCTGAGCCTGATATCAACATCGTTCGGTTTAATTATCCGAATACTCGACAGTTTGTAATTGGTGCAGAACTTATCTTTTAATTAAAATAGAATCCGTATATGAAAAAAATATATTTCAGTTTACTGCTTGTTTTAGTAGGATTGGTTACCTCCTGCGATATGAACAAGGAGCCTTATGGCTCACTTGTTGAAGACAAAGCTATTCAATCGATGCAAGACATAAGTCGTTTCCGTGGCGGAGTCTACACCTCGTTGCGTAGTATGTCAACCGGAAGTTGGGTGTATTATCAAGATCTTCAAATGGATGAATTCCATGGTTTGGTCAGCAATCAAAACCGAAATGGAGATATCTCTGCAGGAACTTTCAACGCTTCTACACCGGAATTTGCAAGTTATTGGGGTGGTTGTTATTCCGTAATTGCCAAAGCGAACTATTTGATAAGAGAAGCTGACAAGATGAAAGGTAACACTTTGTTGCCTGCTGATAGCCTTGTTCGCATCGGACAATATAAAGCTGACGGACAATTCCTGCGAGCTTATGCTTATTTCTTCTTGGCCGAACATTTCTGTCAAGCCTATACTGCGGATAATGCCACTAAGGCGAATGCCGGATTGCCCATCGTTACGGAGTATAATCCTACAGGTGTTGTCTCGGCTTATCCCGGTCGCAGTACAATGGAGGATACTTATAAACTCATCGAAAACGATCTTAACGAAGCTTATACCGGGTTGAAGGCCGCAGAAGACGCCGGGCTGAATCCCGTAAGGCCCATGTCGGCCTATCTGACGAGCAATGCTGTCTTGGCACTTCAGGCTCGCATAGCATTATATAAAAGTGATTATGCCACAGCTTTGGCCAAAGCAAAACAAGTAATTGATGGCGGAACTTATGCTTTGACTGCCAAAGCAGATATAAACGTACTCTGGACCTCTGATATCAGCAATGAAATCATCTTCCGCCCATTCCAGAGTAAGGCTGAAAAGGGTGGAACAACTGCTACTCCATACGAAAGCGGAGACAATAACGCTGCTGCTGATTATATTCCAACCTTTGCTACGTTGGAAATGTACGGAGATGCTGGCGATCTTCGCTTTCAAACTTACTTCTCACAATGGCATCTTGATGTTGAAGGAACGCGATATTCGGCGTACGTTTTGAACAAGTATCCGGGTAATGAGACGCTGAAGACGAGTCAAAGTAAGAATTATCAGAATATGGGTAAGCCCTTCCGCTTGTCAGAACTCTATCTGATTGCTGCTGAGGCAGCTTATCGGACGGGAAATGAGGTTGATGCCAATCTGTATCTTAATGATTTGCGTAAGCAACGCATCAATAATTACACCGCTTCGCAAAGTACTGGTACGACCTTGCTCAGCAATATTAAATCCGAACGTAAGAAAGAATTGTTGGGCGAAGGATTCCGTTTCTATGACTTGAAGCGTTGGCAAGAGGGCTTCACCCGCTATGCTTCGCATCAAGAGAATCTCAATCTCAATGCTATTGTAAGGAGAGACAGTCGTAGTGTGAGTTATGTCGTGAATGACTATCGCTTCACTTGGCCCATTCCGAAGGAAGAGTTGGATGCCAATCCACAGATAAAAGGACAACAGAATCCAGGTTATTAATCCATTCTGTAAACATAACTTATAAGAATTCAAACATGAAATATATCAAATTATCAATATTGCTGGCCATTGTCGGCATATTCGCAGGGTGTTCAGACGACGAGTCGTTCAACACGTCATCGGCTACTATAGGGTTTACTTCAGACCTACTTATGCTGAAAGAAAACTCAGGTATGGTTAATATTCCTATCGAAATAAAGGGTAGAATCAACGGTGATATCAAATTGGTCATCACAGCTACAGGTAAGGGAAGCAATCCTGCGGAGGAGAATAAAAACTATCTTATTACGGAAAAGAACCTTACACTGCTTGCAGTAAACGACACATCAGAAACTGCCGTACTGAATGTAGAACTCAAAACACTCGATGATGCAGAGATAAACGAGAACCGTGAGTTCACGATTTCCATCGTTTCGTGCAATGGGGCAACCGTTTCACGCAAGAGTATCGATGTAACGCTGCGCGACAACGACGCTGCTTTCTTCGAAAAGTTCTTTGGAACATGGACATTGACAGGGACGGTTCAAGGGCAAAATGGGGTATCTAATCTTGAAAACAAAGTTATCACGATTTCAGGACCAACCGATGAGAGCGACCCATCCTATGATAAATTCCTCACGGTTTCAGCCCCAAAAATGGTTAATGTCGGTGCAGATCTTGACTTTACATGGCGTTTTGCCTACACATTCGACAAAGATACCAAACAAGGTACTTTAAGTTTGATCATGGACGAAACCGTTTCAAAGTTTGGTTCTAGCTATTCTTGGAAATTCAAAAGCTACATTAACGGACAACCTTCAACAGAAAACTATGTAACAACATGGTCGTTGGATAATAATGCACTGCCGAAAACTATTCAATTGTTCCCTGATAAAAGTATTCTTTTTTATGGTGGGACGGCTGCTGACCCCGGTATATGGCGCATCTTTAAGTTTACTTCCATGACACGTAAATGATTTTGAACCATAATATAATAAGGAGAGAGAATGGCCATGTGCTTGTTCTCTCTCTTGTTATTGCAAATAAGACGCTAAAAGATGAAGAAAAGATTATTAATTTTAGTCCTGTTGCTGAACTATTTGTTACAGATGCAGGCTATACCTGCACGTCCCGGAATATGGAAAACGGCAAAGTTGGCAAACGGACAGACCGTTTTGGTGGAGCTGAAAGGCGACGAGAACATGCACTTTTGGCAATCGAAAGACGGAAAACGGTTCACCATCGACGAGAACGAGCTGGCTGTTCCGGCCGATATGAACGCGCTTTACGCACAAGTACGCTTTCGATTGGCCAACGCCAATCTGTTGCGGGATGCCGCAATGGACGATGCGCCCAACAAAAATCGTCGGACGACCAGGGCAACCCCGGCCCGCACAAGCAACCGTTTCGTTGGAAGTAAAAAAGGATTAGTCATTCTTGTGAGCTTCGCCAATAAGGATTTCTCCATGAGCGACCCCAAAAGATACTACGAAAAGGTGTTGAACAGGAAAAACCTGACCGAAGCGCCGTTCCGCGGCAGCGTGAGAGACTATTTCCTTGCCCAAAGTGAAGACAAGTTTGACTTAACTTTCGACGTAGCAGGCCCTGTCAAGCTCGACAACTACGAGACTTACGGTGCTAACGAAGGTGGCGAAAGAGGCAATGACACCAATGTCCCAGCCATGATCGTCGCAGCAGTGAATGCAATTGCCAAAGATTATAACTTCGCCAAGTATGATTGGGACGGAGACGGAGCCGTTGAACAGGTCTATGTCATTTATGCAGGTCGCGGAGAGGCTACCGGAGGCGCTGCTAACACGATTTGGCCGCACAAATATTACTTAGGTAGTAAACGCGTTACGCATAATAATGTTATCATCAATACGTATGCGTGCTCCAATGAGCTTGACACCGAGACCGCTTTGGCCGGAATCGGAACCATTTGTCATGAGTTTACTCATTGTTTGGGACTGCCCGACTTCTATGATATTGATTATGAAAAAAACGGATTGAACCTTGGAATGGGAACATGGGACTTGATGAGCGGTGGAAACCATAACGATAATGGTTTCTGTCCACCTAATTATACAAGCTACGAAAAGATGTTTGTGGGGTGGAAGGATCCCATCGAACTCTCTGAAAAGACCGAGGTGGCCAACATGGGATCACTGACGAACAACGGAGATGCTTATGTTATCTATAATCAAGGCAACCGAAATGAATATTATTTGCTTGAAAACCGACAGCAAAAAGGCTGGGATACCTATATTCCCGCAAGCGGATTGCTAGCCATCCACGTTGACTATGACGCAGAAATCTGGGCATACAACATGCCCAACACAACGGGTCCGTATGGCAGCAAGAACAATACACACGAGCGCATGGCCGTAGTTTCGGCAGGAAACAACCCCAATCGTCCCTCGGTAGCACCCTATCCGCAGGGCCAAAACAACACGCTTTCGAACTCATCCACACCACGCGCCACCGTATATAACGAAAACACCGACCATAGCTACCTTTTGAATGCGGCTGTAAACGGTATTACGCAGAACAACGACGGTACGATTTCTTTCTCTTTCATCGTTAATCAAAGCAACAATAAGCCGCTTCCGGCCGGAACGCTCTTTTATGAGTCGTTCGATGGCTGTGCCGGAACCGGGGGAAATGACAACCGATGGTTTGGTTTCGGTGATTTTGCGGCTGCAACATTCCAACCCGACAACAACGGATGGGAAGGTGCGGCACGATATGGGGCAAATGGCTGTGCAAGATTTGGCTCAATGGACAACATCGGCACCATCACAACCCCCGAAATCACACTTGATGGCAAAGACGAACTATTGTTTAAGGTGGCACCTTACGGAAATGACGATGCTGTTTTGACAATTAGTGTGACCGGAGATGCGAAATTAGAAACCAGTACCTTCACAATGACTGCTAATTCCTTTACGACTTTCAAGACCGCCATTGAAGGAAAGGGGAAAGTAAGGATCACTTTTAAGCCTGGCCGACGCTTTTTCTTGGACGAAGTAATCGTGAAGTCGCCCAATACAAGTGATATTCGTGGTATTAAAATAGATGATAATTCCCCAATCACCGTCTACGACCTGCAAGGGCACCGGCTACTCAGCGTTCCCGCAGCTCAATTCAACGCGGACGCACTCCCAGTGCATGGCGTGTTCATCGTTAAGCAAGGTGACAAAAGTCATAAGATTGTGAGATAAGTACCTGAAAGAAGCATTTTCAAACACAAGCCCTCGTTACACTGCAACGGGGGTTTTTCATTTCTGTGGCTACCAATAGATGTGCTTTTCAACAAGAATAAAGATTTTTTATAATCGTGAATTTTCAACGAATTTGCTGGAAATTGGAATTTTTTCCTTTGTAATTCGTTGATAATTACGTATGTAAGCGTTTCAATATCGCTTATATCGTAATTTTATTTCATTGCTATTTTTCTGCCGTTCCGGTTAATGGAACTCCCTGGAACCTCGCCTTGGAATCATAAACTTGCCACTTTTGCATCGCAAACTTGTAGTTTACGACCGGTTAACTTATGGTTTTCCGATTGCAGTGCCACAGTTTTGTCTCCAAAAGATAAAAAGAGAACGTTAGGAATGGAAGCAAGAAAGTAAGTTTGTAACACCTTTTCCTTGCATTATTGTTGTATAAATCCGCAATTTTCGTGTTATTTGAAATAAATATCGCTACATTTGCATTAAAATGAAAGTTTTTTACCCGAAAAAGCTTGCATATCAATTATACATTTCTTAACTTTGCATTCGATATTTTCAATCATAAGCAAGTCGTATCGGTGCTTGGTGGCAGTCGGACGGCTGATGTAATTTACAAATTTTAAAGAGAGAGATTTATGGAGAAGAGACTTTTGATGTTTCTTGCCGGTCTGTTCCTAAGCGTCGGAGCGGCCGTTGCACAGATGCAAGTGACGGGAACCGTGGTTTCGAGCGAAGACGGCGAGCCCATTGTCGGTGCTTCGGTCATGGTGGCCGGAACAAAGACAGGCACGTCGACCGACGTCGATGGTAAGTTCGGCTTAAGTGTACAAGCAGGCAGCAAGCTCGTGGTGACTTATCTGGGCATGCGACCGAAGACGGTCACGGCATCGGGTAACATGAAAATCAAATTAGACCCCGATAACCGTGTGCTCGACGAGGTAGTTGTTACGGCCATGGGTATCACGCGCGAGAAGAAGGCCCTCGGTTATGCCTCGCAAGTGCTCGATGCCAAGGACTTGAACACGTCGGGAACATCGTCGTTGGCCAGTGCCATGCAGGGAAAGCTGACGGGTGTTGACATTCGTACCTCTTCAGGAGCACCGGGTGCGTCGGCCCAAATCGTCATTCGCGGGGCGCGTTCCTTCGATGGTAACAACACACCGCTCTACGTTGTTGATGGCATGCCGATTTCTTCTACGCCCGATTTTGATACGGAAGACTCTGTCAAGGGGGCCGACAACGCCAGCCGAACGATTGACTTGAACCCCGATGACATTGCAAGTATCAACGTGTTAAAGGGACAGGCGGCATCAGCTCTCTATGGTATTCGTGCTTCGAACGGCGTGATTTTGATTACTACGAAGCGGGGTAGCAAGGCATCGGCCAAGCCCATCATCACGTTTTCGACCGATTTGAGCGCGCAAACTGTCAGCCGCAAGTTCGAACGGCAGACAGTTTACGCACAAGGTGCAGACGGAACGAACTACAATCCGAATAACTCCATGTCGTGGGGTCCGAAGATTGCCGACCTACCCAACGACCCTAAATACGGCGGAAACGTCAACAACACATACACCAACGGCGACCTCACGTCACATGCCGGCATGTATTACAACCCGAAGTATGCAGCGGCCGGTCTGAGTGGCTGGGCCAAGCCCGAGATTCATGATAACGTGGGCGATTTCTTCAGGACAGGTTTCACCCAAAACTCCACTTTCAACATCTCGCAACGCAAGAATGATGTGAGCTATTCGTTCAGCATTAGCGATACATATCAGAACGGTATCATCCCTTCGACGGGCATGACGCGGACCGGTGCACGTGGTGCTGTGGATTGGAAAGTAGACGATAGGTGGAAGGCTGGCTTTTCAGCCAACTATAGTTCCGTGAAAGTGAAGGCTGCACCGGGTGCCAACAGCGGCATCATCAATGTGGTTTATTCCGCTCCGGCCGAATATGACCTCAAAGGAACGCCCTATCACGCACCGGGAAAGCCCACTTCGCAAATCCTCTTCCGCAGCACGAGCTTCAACAATCCCTATTGGTGGGCGGCCAACGACGAGTTCTCACAGCACACGAACCGCGTCTTTGGCAATGCCTATGCGGAATTTACCCCGAAACTGAACTGGGGCGACCGCTACCACCTTGTCTTCCGCGAGCAGGCTGGGCTCGACACGTACACCAGTAACAATGCCACTGTTGCCGAACTTGGCTCTGCTTACAACACAAAGGGCGAGGTGGAGAACTACGGAAAACAGATCAACATCTTCAATAACCTGCTCACTGCCAACTTCACGGCTAAGTGGGGAGCCGACAGGGAGTGGGATTTTGGGTTGGTACTTGGCAACGAGTTCAACCACGAATACCATCGCATTTGGGACTACGACGGCTCCGGTCTGGCCTTTTATGGGCAACCCACCATCGCCAACACGGCCTCGGTAGACGCTCATGAGGAGTATCATGAGCAGGAACGCACCGTGGGTTTCTTCGGTCAGGCGTCGCTCTCGTGGCAAGATATGCTCTATCTGACTGTCACGGGCCGCAACGACAAGATCTCATCTATGCCGCGTGGCAACCGTTCGTTCTTCTATCCGTCGGTCTCTTTGGGCTGGATATTCACCGAACTTCCACCGCTGAAAGAGCATCCGCTGCTTTCTTACGGTAAACTCCGCCTGTCTTATGCACAAGTGGGCCAGGCCGGTCGGTTCTATAACAACTATATGTATGTCCCGGCCTACGGTAGTGGCATGTATATCTACACGCCGATAAGCTATCCTCTTGGTGGTGCAAGGGGCTATGCGCCCTATTACGTGAAGTTCGATGAGAACCTCAAGCCACAGAACACGTCGAACTGGGAGACAGGTATCGATCTCGCACTCTTCAAAAGCCGTGTGAAACTGGAATATACGCTGAGCTATCAAGACGTGAAGGACCAGATCTTCGACGTCCCGACCGCAGGCTCAAGCGGCTATCAGGCTCTCCGTACCAATGCCGGCCGCATGACGACATGGTCACATGAGTTCGCTTTGAACGCAACACTCCTCGACCATGCCGACTACAGCCTTGACTTCGGCCTCAACTTCACGAAGGTGACCAACAAAGTGAAGGAACTTGCCCACGGTGTTGAGAGCATCATGCTCGGTGGTTTCGTTGAACCGCAGATTCGTGCACAGGCGGGTTACACCTATCCCAACATTTATGGCAAGGCTTTCAAGCGCACGAAAGACGGCAGTCTGCTGCTCCGTAATGGTCTTCCGCAGGCCACTTCCGCCAGTGTCAACCTTGGTGAGTGTGCGCCCGACTTCAACATGGGCTTCAATCTCCATGCCCGCTACAAGCGATTGTCGCTCGCTGCCACGCTTGATTGGCAGAAAGGCGGTTGCATGTACAATGGAACACTGCTCACGATGAACTTCTTCGGCGTGACGAAAGCATCGCTCGACTATCACGAAGGCACGATGGTTGCCGAGGGAATCGACGAAGCCACGGGAAAGAAGAACACCGTTAAGGTGAGCAAACAGGATTATTATCAGGCCTATAATGACGTGACCGAGGCCGGAATCTACGACACTAGCTATCTCAAGTTGCGCGATGTCACCTTGACGTATCAGCTGCCTAAGTTCGCAGGCATCGACCTTTCGGTCTACGGTTTCGCCCGCAATGTGCTCGTATGGGCCAAGATGCCCGACCTCGATCCCGAGAGTTCACAAGGCAACGGCAACATGAGCGGCTACTTCGAACGCTACTCTGTGCCCAGTACTTCAAGCTTCGGCGGTGGCTTTAAGCTCACTTTCTAAACGTATATCAACAGTTATCAACGCAAAGCGTACAATTATGAAAACAAAATATCTATTCGGTGCCATCGCATTCTCATTGGCTTTCGCCTCTTGTTCAGAGGATATGATGGACCGTATCAATAGGGATGAGGCTCACCCCGGCATCAATCTTAACGCCCGACTCCAGCTGACCGAGACCGAAGTCTCAACGGTCTACTCCACGCTCTGTGGCAATTATGCGTGGTATGTGTCCTCTTTTACTGAGCAACTCTTTGGCACCGGAAACAACCAACTGCGCCAAGTTGAGGCCCGGAACACCTCGGAAGTGGCCGGAAGTCCGGTCTTTGAGAACGAGTGGAACAGCACTTATCTCAACCTTCATAACCTCTCTCTGCTTCGAAACAAGTGTCAGGAAGGCGGTGTCAACGCAGGGGAATACGCCCTTTTAGGCATGGCTCAGACGCTTGAAGCCCTGAACTGGGCCACGCTGACCGACCTTCATGGCGACATTCCCTATAAGGAATGCTTCGTAAAGTCGGCTCCGAAGATCGACAAGCAAAAGGAAGTCTATGCGCGTGTGTTTGAACTTTTGGACAGTGCTCAAATCAATTTGGCCCGCGGGACCGATGACGTCAGCGACAATGATATCCTTTATAAAGGTAAAACCGACCAATGGTTGGCCTTCGTCCACGCCCTGAAAGCACGCTATTTGCTGCGCACCTACGGCACGAACAAGACCAATGCGCAACTCCAGAAAGTCATCACTGAGGCACAGGCTGCCCTCGATGGCGGCTTCACGGGCTGCGAACTGGCAGTATTCAACGGTCAAACGGCCGACAATTCTTGGTATGCCTACGCGCAAAGCCGTGAGTACACGGGTTGCTCTTCGACCGTAGAGAAGCTGCTAAGCGACCGCAACGACCCGCGCGAACCCATTTATAACTACGACAAATGGGGTAACAACGTTGTGGCAAATCCCGGAGATGACGCGATGGCTTCCGAAACGGAGTACGTCAATTGGCCTGCCTATTTGGAAAATGGTGCCGCACCTTTGCATGTGCTCAGCCTTTCCGAGCTCCACTTTATCCTTGCCGAAGCCAAGGCACGCTTGGGACTTGACGCCACGACAAGCTTCGAATCAGGGGTCAAAGCATCTGTCAAAGACTTCTATCAGACTGGCGGAAGCACCATCGACAAGACAATATCCGATAGCGAAATCGCTGCCTATCTCGCGGCAATCGGCCCACGTTACACCGCAAACCCACTGAAAGAAATCCTCATTCAGAAGTATATTGCGCAGTCACGTGACGAACAATTGGAGACCTATAACGATATTCGTCGCTGCCGTTTCATCGATGGTAGCTATCCCGTAAGCCTGACCAACCCCAACAATACTGCTGGAAGTGCCAACCGTTGGCCGCTTTGTTTGCCCTATGGTAACAGCGATGTGGTTTCCAATCCCAATGTAGCCAAAGCGTTCGGTTCGGGCAATGACGCCGGAATGTACGTCTATACGCAACCCGTTTGGTGGGCCGGTGGCAACTAACAGGCTGCCAATGCAGTATAAGTATGGCACCTCTTTTTCATGTTTCAGTTGACAGTTGACGAGTAAACGGGTGAATAAGTTGATTGTTGCGTGGCATATAGGGACGCACGGCTCGTGCGTCCGCTTAAATGGGCTTGGTTATAGTCCGATTACTACCCACTTGTCAACTTGTTTACTTGTCCATTTATCCACTTACTCTGCTTGAGCGGACGCACGAACCGTGCGTCCCTACATTCCCATCGTAACCATATCACATTTTAAAATGGGCCATTTCACCGTGCAACATCAGCCATTTTACACGATGAAATGGCCCATTTTGCACGCTAAAATGGCTGATATTGAAACGCAAGTCATAAGCTGTTGATTATCAATATCGCCGACACTCCGAACCGCTCGAATGCATGTAGGGACGCACGGCTCGTGCGTCCGCTTGCGTTATGGTTAACAGTAGACGAATATACGGGTGAACAAGTTGATTGTTCCGCGTTGAACGGACGCACGAGCCGTGCGTCCCTACATGCCTATCATGGTTGGATTGATGCGTAAATTGAGTGATGGGGTGAGCTCCTCGAATGCATGTAGGGACGCACGGTCCGTGCGTC
>ERZ772960.1091-NODE-1091-length-22457-cov-9.506116_pt1 | contig 22457 bp, 27 predicted proteins | sample MGYA00580678_ERZ772960 | MGnify/ENA primary metagenome ERZ772960 (study PRJEB29015, sample SAMEA2737930) | human oral metagenome | biome: human oral; feature: human-associated habitat; material: dental | place: China | collected 2059 ... | reverse complement strand
TGAAAAGAGGATTGCGGCGCCGGCGATACAGCATCCGGCGATGATTGTCTTTGCGTCTGTCATGCGACTGCCTCCTTTCTGGTGCTTTCCAGCACCGGTACAGGGTCGCTTTTACGTCCTCGGAACTCCGGCAAACTCTGAATATACTCCTCGAGGCGCGACCGCTTGACCTTGCGATCTCCCGTGCCCGCCTCCGCCGTCCAGATGATCTCACCGCGTGCCATACGCTGCGTAACAAGCTGTTTGCCGCAGCCAAGTCGCGCTGCGACCTCCTCAAGGCTGAGAAGCCGATCGGACTCTTGTACGGTGGTCGGGGACTCCGACTGCTGTACCTTGAGCGCCTGCAGCTCCTCGCGGACGATGCTGCGGATAATCTTCGTCAGTTCGTCCCGCAGCGTGTCGAATGGATTAATACTCGCCATTGTGTCACCTCCTCTCTATTGCGCAGATGATGTGTGTCTCCTGTCTATCGTTATAAAGTACTACATATAGTGGGAACACTTGATTTATTCACCAACATGTTGTATAATGCTTGCATATTGATGAAAGGAGGAAGGAGTATGGCGAAATCAACCGGCAACAAGGTCACTTCTGCTCGTGCGGCAAGCGCGGCGTCCAAAGTTCTGCGCGATGGTCGTACCGGAGCAACTTCTAAAACTGCTGCGGGAAGCGCCCTTGCACAACGCCCCTCACGTGGTAAAAAGTAACCGTTCTGTCAATTTCCCTTAAAGACGGGATGTAGCAGCATCCCGTCTTTTCATTTGCCGAAAAATATCTGCCATACCTCTTCTTGTGTCAGACCCATAATGCGCACCAGCTCACGGATTTCACCAAGTGTCAATGCTTTTCCATCATCCCGCAGTTTCCGTGAGAACGTATCACGCCCCACGCCGATGAACTCGCCCGCCTCCTGATAGGTCATGCCATTGTATTTCAGCTTTGCCCTGAGCAGCTGCATATCTGCCATCCCCCTCACCTCCTCTCGCGGTTGTTGCTCCCTCCTCGCCGTGATATACTGGACACGGAAAGGAGGTGTTCCGTATGGTATCCGTTCAAATTCGTTTAAAGAATCAAGCCGTTGTTAATGTAGAGAACTTGACTACCGTCAAAGTTTTTCACTCCATTAACAATGTGCAAAACTTCAATGAGCCCCATTTTCAAGAAGTACCGATGATTGATAGGCCCTATGTGTTTACGAGCCCGAAGGAATCGGTATCCGTTCACGGCAACGAGATCCAGTATCTTGTCTTCAACAACTGACAACGCCCTTGACTTCAATGCGAAGCCTACCAAGCTCATACGCGTAGGCTTCGCATATTTTTTCGATAATCAGCTGCGCTGATATCCAGCGGCCGTCATCCGGTATCACCTCAATCACGATCTCTTTTTCCATCCCTTTGCCTCCTTTCGGTGTTGTCACGTCCCTTTGTTCGGCTCCCGAAAAATCTCAGCTAGGCATTTTGCCTCAGTAGCTGCAATGTCTGTAACGCCATCATACAGCCCTATGAGATATTGCGCTTCGGCGACCATCGCATCATCAAGCTTGCCGACCAGTTCGGCGTATTTCTCGCGGAGCTGGTCATCTTGGACCCATGCGATGAGCGTCTTTTTTGCTAAGTCCGAACGCATTTGAGCGAGCAAACTAAGACGCCGCTGTGAAACTTCGCTTGACCTTAGAATTTCTTTCATCCTGCTCTCTGCGTCGTGCGACCCCTGCGCCTCACGAACGAAGTCGTCCATCTCTTCACGGCTCTCGAACCAGTCCGTATAGACATCCTCGTAGTCTGTTGAGGAGCAGTGCCCCTCTGGCAGCTCCTTCACGTCAACAGCACCCGTTTCGATCACGGATGCATGACCGCGATTATCGATGCGGGTCTTGACGTAGTAACACGTTTTCATGATGTTGCTCCTTTCGCCGATATTGTTCAAATTATTGAACTGCCTTGGTAAAAAAATAAGCCTTGATGTCATGAGGCGCAGCATCCAGCAAGGTGATAGTCTTGTCAATTTCGCCTTGGCCAAAAGGGATATGGTTGTTCAACTTCAATGAAAGTGTTCGCGAAGAAACGCCCAGCGCCTTTGCAAACTCCTGCTGCGTTCCGAACTTTTCTACGATTCGCCCGCGAAGTTTGCTATAATCAAACACCATTGTCATCCTCCTTTCTTTTGGTTCAAATCCTTGAACTATATGAATCATACCATCCGTCACAACCAAAGTCAATGACTTTGTTCAAAATTTTTAACTATCAAATTAAACTTATTGAACTTATATTCATCATGTGGTATACTACGGATAAACAGCAATAGAATTGAAGGTGCCACCATGAGACAGCAGACTACACAACAACGATTAAGAGAAGCACTGTCCGCGAGAAACATGCTCCCAATAGAACTGTCTCGCTTATCTGGAATCGGTAAAAGCGCAATCAGTCAATACTTATCTGGTAAGGTCACGCCAAAGCAGGATAAGATATATAAACTCGCCCAAGTGCTTAGAGTGAATGAATCGTGGTTGATGGGCTATGACGAGCCAATGGAATCATCCCCCACCCCCACCTCCAACGAAATCCCCGCCGTCTCCCCCACGGGGCAAAAGATCGATGCACGCACACGCCGCCAACTTGAAAAAATTCTTGAGGATGACGAACTCACATATAACGGCGTTGTCCTCAATGCGGAGGACAAAGAAAAGGTGAAAAAAGCCTTAGAGCTTGCGTTCTGGGACATCAAAGAAATGAATAGGCGAAAGAAATAAGGGAAAAGAGAGAAACGTAGGGAGGTGCTGTTAGTGTCTCTGAATATCCCTTTGCGCGTAAGGAATTTGGTAGAACGATATGATACATCGGATCCGTACCGCCTCGCAAAAGAACTGCGATGCGTTGTTATATATGCCAAGCTCCCCGCCACTGTCAACGGGTTCTGGAGGCGTATTCTACGCCGCAGAGCAATCATTCTTAATAAGAGCCTACCAGAGTGGCAGCAAGCTGCTGTCCTCTGCCACGAAATCGGGCACATTGTATGCCATGGAAGGTATACCGCCTTTTCGATTCGGAACCTCTCATACTCCAACAGCCGCATCGAACGGGAGGCAGATGAATTTGCAAGATGCCTAATGTCTTACCGTTACGATTTAGACGAATACTATGTGAGTCAATTCCTCGCTGAGGGATGGAGGCCTTGATGGTTAGTTATTGTAGGGACGAATAAGGGAGGTCGTTTTTAATGAAGAAAGTAGTTTTCTCTTTGCTGTTCTCCACCCTCATTACAATTTTGTCAGTGAATACGGGCTACGCCGCAACATGGGAGTGGATTAATTCTGATGATGAGACAGGATACTTTTTTGATTCAGAGAGCATCCACTATGAATTAAAGCGTGACTATGCCGACAGAGTACAATCTGTTGATACAAAAAGGATTACCTATTGGCTAAAAATCATATATACTCCAAAAGCCGCAGAAGATCTTGCAGAGTATTTTGATGACGATAGATTCCGCAATGTGGAATCTAGCATATCGCTAGAAACAATATCATTATCCGAAAAGACAATAACGAGCTACACCCTAGTATTCTATGATAATGGATTGAGGACCGTTTACAGCGAAAGTGACGCGGGTTATGTACATAAAATAATCCCTGAGTCTCGGGATGAGGAAGTTTTTAATAAAATTCGCAACTATGCGACTGAGCACTCCGACCTTCTCACGAAAAATGCATACGACGAAAATTAACAAGGGAAACGCGATCGGCAGGCGAATACCTTTGTCGTCGAACTGCTCCGCGAACATCCAGAGCAGACGGTATACCAGATCGCGCGATCCGTTGGTGTTCCTGATGAGTTTGTCGGATTGAAGATGGTATAAGGAAGAGGCGATACTATGCAAGAGGTAAAGATTTCTGTTCATAAACACATCGAGATCAAAGCAGATACTGATTTCAGTACCTATTTTGTACGAATATCAAAGGTCTATGCAGCAAACCCACAAATTTTCAAACAGACAAGAACCGCTTTAGAGAAAATGATTGTTACGCATGATGGCGTATCGTCCTTTGATACAAACTATGATAACGCCATCGCTATCATTGATGCTAATATTGAGAAAACAATTCATGTGATATTCTCACTGATTCATGTGACTACACAAAATGGTACGACGGTCACACTAAAAGATCTTTCCCCAGAGATGCGTGCGGAGGTTCTCGATTTCTCAGCGTTTGTATCTCCGCTCCTTGAGGCGTCTGTTACGATGCGGAGAACTAAGGAACGCCAGTCTGCGATTGCTTTTCAGGCGTTCAAAGAAGTTCTCATAAAGAAGCCGATCAAAAAAGCACTGATTCTTATTGACTGGATTACAAAATGGGCGGTATACCTTCAACGTGAGGACACCTTTTCCCCGCGTTCACTGAAGGCGTACAAGCAAAGAGAAATCATTCTTGTAGATTTCGGATTCAATGTGGGCGGCGAGTTCGGTGGTCGGCACTATGCTGTTGTGCTGGAGAAGGGCAACAATCCGCGCTCCGGTGTGATCCTCGTCGCGCCGATCAGCTCCTACGATCAGACAAGAGGGCAGCATGCGCATCCCGTAAATGTTGATCTTGGTATTGGCGCCATACACGGGTATAAAAAGGGCTGCCAAGTGGTCATGAATCAAATACGATATATCAGTAAAATTCGTATAGAGAAGCCCAAAACCTCAAATGAACTACGTCTCTACATGGATTCTATAAAATTTGCTCAGGTTCTCAAAAAATTAAATGAGCGCATAACGCCTTGACAGAAACTATATACCTGCTATAATGTAAGTATCTTACCCGTAAGGGTTCAGTTTTCTATCCAAAGAGGCGTTGGCAATAGCTGACGCCTCTTTCACTTTCCAAATAAAAAACCGCCCACCGTGCGTCAACACGATGAGCGGCCGCACGTATCCCCGTAGAGATATACGCACTCCCAAGCGAAAGTATATCACACCTGCGGGGATTATTCCACAACGAATCCTTCGGAGGTGTATTATTATGTCCAAAAAAGCAACGATCCGTACGCGAAAGCGTGGCAAGACGTACTCTTACTCATTTGACGCGGGCAAGAACCCCGCCACGGGGCGACGCAAAATGATTGAAAAGGGTGGCTACGAGACGGCGCAGGAGGCATATGATGCAGGTGTCGCCGCGTACGCAGACTGGAAGAGCGGCAACATCGGCATCACGAGCGAGCGGATCCAGCTGAAGGACTACCTCGCAGCGTGGCTCGAAAACGTATCCCGTCCGAATATCTCCCGACTCTCCTATGAACAGTATGCAGCCGCCATCCGGCTCCGTATCGTCCCTTACATTGGCAGTATCCTCCTGCAGGAGCTGCGGCCTCGGGATGTTGATGCTTGGCTCCACGCACTCGCTGCACAGGGGCTTGCCATGCGAACCATATCAAACGCCCGCGTAGTGCTTTCGCACGCACTCAAGTATGCTGTCTACCCCGCAGAGCTTATTCCTGCGAACCCCTGCACAGGGCTCACTATCCCGCGATCAGCCCCTAAAACGGTAACCCCCCGTGTGATCATAACCCCCGACATCCTTGCCGCTCTCCTGCGAAAATATCCTGAAAAGCACAAATACCGCATCATTATCCTGTTGGCATTCCACACAGGCGCGCGTATCTCTGAGATACTGGGGCTCACATGGGAGGATGCAGATCTCGATGCAGGCCGCCTTACGATTGCCCGACAGGTGATCGACAGCAGAGCTTCCCGAGGATTTTTCTTTGCGCCGCCGAAAACGCGTACCAGCGTACGAACGATCAGCCTAGATGCGCATATCATCTCCGCGCTGCGTGTGTGGCGGTCTCAGCAGTCCAAACGCGCCCTGTTGCTGGGCGGAGCGTATCAATGCGTCTACGAGATGGCAGACGGGCGCATCGTCACGGAGCCGCGTATAGAGGCACCACCTGAGGGGGCAAGACAGCGCCACCTGATATGTACCGACAAATTTGGGTTGCCGGTACGCTATGCCGCATTTCAGCAGATTCTCAGAGCGCAAGGGCTCAATGCCCATAGTTTCCGCCATACGCACGCAACAAAGCTGATTGAGGCCGGGGCGAAACCTGTGGATGTTGCTGCACGCCTGGGACACGCTGATGCAACGATCACCCAAAACCTCTACTCTCACGATACGGAGGAGATGCAGCAAGAGACCGCGGCAATCTTCGAGGGAGTTGTAGACAAGATGGGTTTGTAGGCAAATTGTAGACAAGGCTCTATTTTATCGGCAAGAAACCGCATATCTAAAGGGGTTTGGTAGAGTTCAATGGATAATACTGAATCATTGTATTTTTCATGAGAAAAACTTTTCGTCTTTCGTTTTGATCAGAATATGACGCCCAAGGATTTAACAGGCGCGCCTAAATGCCGATAATACTGTTGAAGGACTTCTATTCCATGGATTGGAGATGGCAGCATGCGCAGCATACAAATTTCAAATAAGCCTTCGGTTCTGCACAGTGAAAGTCCCGCAGCAGGAGGCAAAAAGCAGAATGCGGCGGCGGCGATTCTGAGCCGTGCGGCCGAGGTGTATATCAGTGTGAAGGGGCAGATGCTGAGTGAGAGCGCCGCAATGGAGGAGGATCTGACGCCCGCTGAGGCAGCGCTTGCAGCCAACGAACGGGATCTCGCCGACAAGCGAGCAAAGAAGGCACAGGCAGCGGAGATCGAGAAACGCATCCGCACGGATACCGACCTCACGGACGAGGACAAGGCAAAGCTGCAAAAGCGCGCGGACGAACTGAAGCGCGCAGGAATGACGGACGAGGACAAGCTGAACGAGCTGCACGGCAATATGGAGAAACTCGACAAGCTTGTGACGGACGGACTTGCAACTGACAAAGAAATCGAAAAACAGCGTGATCTGTATCAGATGCAGATCGGTCAGCTGAAAATGGAGATGAAGCAAAAAGAAGCGCACAACGGGAAACTGCGCGGCCAGGCAATACAGGAGCGTGCCGACCGCGATGCCGAGACGGCGAAGGCGCAGGAGAAGGAAAAGGATGCGCTCACATCAGCGCAGGCAGATGATCCTTCTCTCCTTGCCGCGCTGAGAGCATACCAAAAGACCGCTGCCGGAAAGAAGAAGGCAGATCGGAGCGGCATAGCCGTTCCGACCAACAAGAACACAGGCGACGCATAGACCTACATAAAAAGGAGCTGCCGCACGAAGTTGTTTTGACTTCGTGCAGCAGCTCCTTTTTTTCATGCTCAGATCAGCGCGGCCGGCTCATAGTCCTCAGGGAGGATTCGGCGGAGGAAGCGGCGCGTGCGGTCCTCGCGCGGCGCGGTGAAGATCCTGTGCGCGCTGCCCTCCTCGACGATAACGCCGTCCGACATAAAGATGACGTGCGTTGCAACATCCTGCGCAAACTTCATCTCATGGGTGACGACGATCATTGTCGTCCCCTCCTCAGCAAGCTGCTTCATCACCTGCAGCACCTCGCCGACGAGCTCGGGATCGAGCGCAGAGGTCGGCTCATCAAAGAGGATGACGTCGGGTTTTGCCGCGATGGCACGCGCAATACCGACGCGCTGCTGCTGCCCGCCCGAGAGCTGCGCGGGGTAGTAGTCGGCGCGGTTTTCCATACCGACCTTGCGCAGCGCCTCCATCGCGGTCTCATGCGCCTGTGCTTTCGGGATGCCGCGCCCAACCGTGAGCCCGAGCGTTACATTCTCGAGCGCGGTCTTATTGGCAAAGAGGTTGTAGTTCTGAAAGACAAATCCCGTCTTCTTCCGCACATCCGCGACCTCCCGATGCGACGCCTCCGCAAGGGAAAGATGCACCCCGTGAAAATCCATCATGCCGCCGTCAGCGCGCTCGAGAAAGTTGAGGCAGCGCAGGAGCGTTGTCTTGCCGGAGCCGCTGGGCCCCAGGATGACGACGACGTCTCCCTTTTCGACGCTGAGGCTGACATCCTTCAGTACCTCCGTCTGCGCAAAACTCTTGCGTACATTTTGAACGTGCAGCAGCATATTCTCCCCTCCATAAGGATGCCCTGATAAATGCTTGTCAGTGATTCCTCAATTCTGACCACGGAAAGCTCCGACGCGCCGCTCCGCTGCCGCAAAGAGCAGCTGAACGGCGGTGCAGAGCACAAGATAGACAAGGAACACATCGAGATATGCCTCGATATAATTGTAGCCGTAGGATGCGGCGACCTTTCCGACCGCCGTGATGTCCTTGACCGTCATGAGGAACGCGAGCGATGTTCCCTTGATGAGATTGACCGTAATGTTCGCGATGCTCGGCAGCGCCACGACGAGCGCCTGCGGGATAATAACGTGCAGATAGGTCTGCAGTTCGCTGAGCCCGCCCGCCAGTCCCGCCTCCAGCTGTCCCTTCGGGATGGCAAGGAGTGCCGAGCGGAACGCCTCCGTCAGGAGCGCGATCGTATTGATCGTAAAGATGAAGACGGCATACCAGAAGGGATCGACCGCCTCAAACACATTGATCTCAAGCCCTATGTCTTTCACGAGCACGTTGAGCAGACTCGGCAGGAGGCTGTACAGCAGAAGGATCTGCAGAATCAGCGGCGTACCGCGGACAAACGAGACATAAAAGCGCGCGATGCTCCCGCCGACGCGATAGCCGCGTACGCGCAGAACGGCGAAATAAAACCCAACGGGCGCCGCAAAAATGAGTGCGAGCGCTGTCAGCGAGAGCGTGACGCCTGCTCCCTGCCATACGAGCAGGAAGGTCTCCTGCATAAAGTCAAGATCCAACTCCAACGGCGTCCCCTCCTCTCAGCTGCGTTCCCCCGTGCTTTTCGGCAGACGCTGCGCGCAGACTCGTCCCTTTGTCCAAGCGCTTCTCCAGCCAGTGAAAGACTTGTTCCAGGAGGAGCACCATCACCCAGTAGACGAGCATGCAGGCAAGATAGATCTCAATGCCGTACGCGCCAAAATTCTGCGCGATAATGAGATTTCCCTTGCCGATGAGATCAATCAGACCTATCGTATAGGCGAGCGATGCCTCCTTGAGCAGATTGATCGCCGCGTTGCCGAAGTTCGGCAGCGCAATGATCGCCGTCTGCCCCAGCATCACGTGACGGAACGCCTGAAACGGCGTGAGTCCTGCGCTTACCGCGGCCTCATACTGTCCGCGCGGGACAGCGGAATACGCTGCACGAAATACCTCCGAGATGTATGCGCCAAAGAGCAGCGTAAACGTGATGATCGCAAAGACGGCCCGGTGCATCGCATTCATATCGTAGCCGAACATCGCATCCAGCAGTTTCGGCAAACCATAGAATACAATGAACAGCAGGACAATCGACGGTGTACAGCGCATGACATACACATAGCCGACAACAAGCCAGCGCAGCGGTGCCGGACTGCCGAGATTCGCCCATGTGATCAGAGCGCCGAGCAGCGAGCCGAGCGCTATGCTGACGAAACCGACGAGCAGAGTCACATCGAGATAGGAAAGAAGATCCGGCATCACCTGTCCGATCATGCCAATGTCAAATGCCCGTGTGTCCACCCTTCGTCCCCCTCAATTCACAGCTTACTTCAGATAATCAGAGAGGCTCTCTCCAAAATATTTCTGCTCCAGCTCCGCGATCTTGCCCTCGGCGCGCAGTTCCTCGATCGCCTTGTCGTACTCATCCGCAAACGCCTGCTCCTTCTTGTTGAAAATCGGGTAGGTCGGAATGCCCTTGTAGCGGATATAGGTCAGCCTGTCGTTGAACTGATGATAGGGCGCATCCGCGTTCGCGATGTTGTTCTTGTAGCTCAGCTCAACCTCGAAATAACCGTCATACCGTCCCTCCAAGACCCAGCTGTATGCGTCCGCAACTTGGAACGACTCGGATGAGGTCAGCTGGATCTGGTTGTCGGGGTTCTCCTTATTATAGGTGTCAATGACCATGTAGCGCGCATCCTGCGGTGCGATCGGCACGAGCTTTCCGCTGAACTTCGCAAAGGACGGGAGATCCGTGATCTCACCCGCATTCTCCTTGCGGATCGCAAGGCCAATGACGCTGGCGCCGATGTTATTCTTCGGGAAGACATATTTCTTCTTGCGCGCGTCCGTGATCCAAATCCCCTTGGTACCGACCGTGTATTTCCCCGACTCGACGCCGATCAGCAGATCGTCGTCCGAGGTCGGTACGAACTGGAACTCGTACTGCGGCAGCTTCTTTGCCACTTCCTTCATCACGGCGACCTCAAAGCCGTCGGATTCCCCCTTCTCATTGACGAAGTCATAGGGCACATAGTAGTTCGTATGTGCGACGGTAATGACCTTCTTGCCGTCCGCAGACTTCGCGCCGCCGTCTGCACCGCTGTCCTTGCCGCAGCCGGCGAGTCCTGCAGCGAGTGCCGCTGCGATCAGTCCCGTAAGTGCCGCCTTGCCGATTTTCTTGAAATTCATCGTACTTCCTCCCTCTTAGGCCCCGCGCGCCGCGCTGCGCACCCACTCAAACCGCTGCCAGTCCGTATCCGAAGGTACGGTGCAGTCCGCACCGAGGATAACGCCGGTACGCCCCGCCGCCGCGAGGATGCGGCGCGTCTCCGCCTCGACCTCTGCGCGCGTGCCGCTGCAGAGGACATCGTTCGGCAGATTGCCGAATCCGCCGAGCAGCGCATGCTGCGGGAAAATCTTCTTTCCCTCTTCGAGCGGAACGCCCTCGACAACCGCCGCCCAGTTGATCGTCTTCGCCTCGTAGTCCTTGTACCAGTCGAGCTCATTGCGATGCCCGAGATAGCCGCAGATGTGCAGAATGTTGTACGCACTCGCATGATTCGCCGCACGCAGGATCTCCTTCTCGCCCGGCGCAAACACTTCATCATAAAGCGCACGATCCGCACTCCCCGCAAGGTTCTGAAGGCTGAAGTAGACGCCCGTCGCGCCGCCTTCTTTGATAATGCGCTCTGCGAGTTTTGCAATATCGGCGGAGATGACATCGAATGCGGCGCGCACCGCAGCCTTGTCCTCCTGGATCAGTTGGGCAAGGAATTTCTCATTCTCAGAGATTGTGCCCGGGCGGACGAACTTCAAAATCGTCCCCGCGCAAAAGAGGTTGTAGAACATGGCAATATCGCTGCCGTAACGCCGCGTGAGCTCCTTGGCATAGGCAACCTGGCGGACAAAATACGGATCGTCGTCCGAAAGCGGCTGTATCTTTGCAAGTTCCGCCGCCGTCGTCGCCTTTTGGATCGCGGGATTGCGATAGGCGAAAAAGCCGTCCGTCATGATCTTTACAAAATCCGGCTGGACCTCGTCAATGTAGCGAATCTCGCCCTCGAGCAACTGCTTTTCGAGCTCCGGATGCGTGAACGCGTCCGCATGCGTCTCATCTTTGAGGAAGTGGAACCAAAAGCCCGACGGCACACGTTCCACCTCTTTGCGGTCCATTGCATTCAGAACCAGCTCTTTCTTCGATAGCGCCATAATGTTACTCCCTTTCGTAAAACATTGTTTGTATATAGGTTTTTACTTTATTGTTTCGTCATCATACAACAGATTAACATAGTTGTCAAGCAGGTTTTATATATTTTTTGATTGACAGAGTGTCCGCATGGCTATTATAATGTCATCAACCATATGATAGAAGCAATGCATCAGGGGAGGATATATTATGAAAGATTTCTCTGCAGAGGTACACGGCTGTCACCGCTACGATGCGACGGGGGCGCTCAGCAGCCCCGTCTATCTGTCGGCGACGTTCCGCCATCCCGCATTCCGTCAGAGCACCGGCTATGACTACGGCCGCGTCGCGAATCCGACGCGCAGTGCTCTCGAGCAGGCAGTCGCGCTCCTCGAGGGCGGGGGGCGCGCATGGGCGCTCTCCTCGGGAATGGCCGCGATCAATCTTGTCTTTGCCCTCTGCAGTCCGGGCGACCACGCACTCCTGCCCGAGGATCTCTACGGCGGTACCGTACGCCTCGCAAATGATATATACAGCCGTTACGGCATCACCTTCGACTATGTCGATATGCGCGACACGGCGCTCGTCCGTGCGAAGATGTGCCGTGAGACGAAGGTCGTCCTCATCGAGACGCCCTCCAACCCGATGATGTTCATCACGGACATCCGTGCGCTTGCGGATATCGCCCACGAGTACAAGGCTCTGCTTGTCGCAGACAACACATTTCTCTCTCCGCATTTCCAAAAGCCGCTCGATCTCGGCGCAGATATCGTTGTCGAGAGCGGCACGAAGTATCTCTGCGGCCACAATGACGTGATCTGCGGCTTCCTTGCGGTAAAGGATGCAGAATCCGATCTCGCAAAGGAACTCGAACTGCTGGTCAAATCCGAGGGGCCGAATCTCTCCCCGATGGACTCCTGGCTGATGCTGCGCAGTCTCAAGACGCTGGGTGTCCGCATCGAGCGCCAGTCAGAGAGCGCTCTTACGATCGCAAAGTGGCTGCCCTCCCTGCCCGAGGTTACGGACGTCTACTATCCGGGTCTCTCCGATCATCCGGGCTTCGCCCTTCAGCAGAGCCAGAGCAAAGGATTCGGCGGCATGATCTCCTTTAAGGTGCAGACAGCCGCGATTGCGCAGAACGTCCTCGCACATCTGAAGCTCATCGCGTTCGCTGAGAGCCTCGGCGGCGTCGAGAGTCTCCTCACCTATCCCATCGTCCAGACCCATGCAGAGATGCCGCATGAGCTGATTGAGCGCACGGGGCTCGACGATCGCCTCCTGCGCCTGTCCGTCGGTCTTGAGGACGCGGACGATCTGAAGGACGATCTCGCGCAGGCACTGCACGCTGCCGCGCAGAAAGGATAACGATCATGCCTGCTAATTTTGACGAAATCATCGACCGCCGCAATACCTCGAGCATCAAATATGACTTTGCCGCCGAGCGCGGCTATCCGAAGGATGTTCTGCCCTTCTGGGTCGCCGATATGGACTTTCGCACGCCGGCCCCCGTCATCGAGGCGCTGAAGCAGCGTGCCGAGCACGGCATCTTCGGCTACACGCAGCCAAAGGACGATTACTTCACCGTCCTGCAGAACTGGTTCCGCACACGCCACGACTGGGAGGTGGAGCGGCGCGATCTCGTCATCACACCCGGCGTCGTCTTTGCCGTCGCAACGGCGATTCGCGCCTTTACAGAGCCGGGCGACGGTGTGCTGATCCAGCAGCCGGTCTACTATCCCTTTGCCAATATGATTCGGCAAAACAAACGTGTTCTCGCCGACAATCCCCTGCAGCTCACGGACGGCTGCTATACAATCGATCTCAGGGACTTTGAGCAGAAGATCCTCACGCACAAGGTCAAGCTCTTTATCCTGTGCAGCCCGCACAATCCGGTCGGGCGCGTCTGGCGTCGGTCGGAGCTTGAGCAGCTTGCCGCCGTCTGCCTGCGTCACAACGTTATTGTCATCGCAGATGAGATTCACGGGGAGTTCATACGCCCGGGCTTCCGGCACATCCCGTTCGCCTCGCTTTCCCCGGAGGCTGCAGCCGTCACCGTCACCTGCACCTCGCCGAGCAAGACCTTTAACCTCGCGGGGCTTCAGATCTCGAATATCTTCATTCGAAATGAAGATTTGCGCAGCCGTTTCAAAAAGGAACTCAGCGCAACCGGATACGATGAGCCGAATACGCTCGGCCTTGCAGGCGCAAAGGCGGCATACGAGCACGGTGCCGCCTGGCTCTCGGAACTCCTCGCCTACGTGGAGGAAAACTATGCGCGCACGAAGAAATTCCTCGCCGAACACCTGCCGAAGGTAAAGATTATCGAGCCCGAGGGCACGTATCTCCTCTGGCTGGACTTTCGCGCCTGCGGACTTTCGGATGAAGACCTCAACGGGAAGATCATCCGCGAGGCGCATCTCTGGCTCGACGACGGTCCGATCTTCGGCGCAGGGGGCAGCGGCTTCCAGCGCATCAATATCGCCTGCCCCTGGGCGACGCTCGAAACGGGACTCAGAAACCTCGCGAATGCATTTCGCTGAGTATCTTCCTGCACAAAAGCGTCTCATCCGTATTGGATGAGACGCTTTCCTTTTGCCCGAAACGATGCGGCGCAGGAGCCGCACCATTTCAATTTTTTATTTATCCTGGAAGAGATCCGTCGAGAGATAGCGGTCGCCGCTGTCCGGGAGGAGGACGACGATCGTCTTGCCGGCAAAGTCCGGACGCTTGGCGAGCTCTGTCGCCGCTGCAAGCACCGCGCCGGAGGAAATGCCGACAAGCACGCCTTCGCGGCGCGCAAACTCTTTGCCGTAGGCAAAGGCATCCTCGTTCTTCACCTGGATGATCTCGTCGTAGACCTTCGTATCGAGCGTCGCCGGGACGAACCCCGCGCCGATGCCCTGAATCTTGTGCGGGCCCGGCTTGCCGCCCGAAAGCACAGGGGAGTCAGCCGGCTCCACAGCAACCACGTGAACAGAGGGCTTCTTGCCCTTGAGATAGTGACCGACACCCGAAACCGTACCGCCGGTACCGACGCCGGACACGAACGCATCCACACTGCCGTCCGTATCCGCCCAGATCTCCGGTCCCGTCGTACGCTCATGCACCGCCGGATTTGCAGGGTTCTCGAACTGCGAAGGGATGAACGAGTTCGGGATCTCCTTATGCAGCTCCTCGGCGCGTGCGATCGCGCCCTTCATCCCCTGCGAGCCGTCCGTCAGGACGATCTCCGCCCCATAGGCCTTGAGGAGGTTGCGGCGCTCCACGCTCATCGTCTCCGGCATCGTGAGAATCGCGCGGTAGCCGCGTGCCGCAGCGACGGAGGCAATGCCGATGCCCGTGTTGCCGCTCGTCGGCTCGATCAGCGTCGCCCCCGGCGCAATCTTGCCGTCCTTCTCCGCCTGCTCGATCATCGCGCTGGCAATACGATCCTTGACCGATCCCGCCGGATTAAAATACTCGAGCTTCACGAGCAGATTTGCCCTGAGGCCGTGCGCCTTTGCAAAGGATTTTGCCGCGAGCAGCGGGGTCCCTCCAATGAGCTCCGTAATACTCTGATAAACATTCGCCATAATGCACTTCTCCTTTATTCCCCAGACAGCGATATAGTAAACATATCTAAGAAGTATGTTTGTATATTACTCCGTTTTTCCCATTCTGTCAAGACATGAAAGAAGAAAAAGCAGAAGCGTTACAGCTTCTGCTCGGAAAGTCTCTGTTCATGCGTGTCGACAAGGGCGGAGGAGTCTCGCTTCACGCTGAGCAGCATGTAGTAGACCGCCTCAATCACTGCCGTCATGCTGAGACGCGTCGAGGAAAAACTGAAGGTGCGGAAAAACATCCGCTCCTGCGACACGGCATGGAGCACACGATCGCTGACGCGCGCAATGGAGGAGTGCACCTGATTCGTCACGAGGACAATGTACGCTCCCCTGCCGCGCGCCGCCGAGACAATACGCATGAGGTCCTTGGTCTCTCCCGACGCAGAGATCGCGAGAAGCACATCATCGGGCGTCACCGTGTGCATCATCGCGAGCATGTTCTCCCACACAGGCGCGGAGATTGCCGTAAGACCGAGCTCGTTGAACTTGTAGGCGGCATCCATGGCCACGGGAATGGTGTTGCCCATCGCCGCGCAGAAAATGAACCGCGCCGCCCGGATCCGCTCAACCACGGAGCGAAATACGGCGGGATCGATCTCCGCGAGCGTCTGACGCAGTTCCTCCTGTTTGCTGGCGAAGATATTGCGCAAAGACACATCCATCCGCGCGCAGTCAAGTTCATTGGAGCCGACAATAGGCGCCCCGTCCGAGGGTTTTGTCGCCATCTCCTTTGCCATGTTGATCTTCAGGTGGTGAAAGCCGTTGCAGCCGCATTTCTTGCAGAAGCGGACCACCGTTGCATCGCTCGTTCCGCACGCCGCAGCGAGATCTGAGACCGTCATGTCGACGACCTTTGCCTCGTTCTGCAGCACATAGTCCGCAACGCGCTTCTCCGCGTCAAAGAGTACGGGATAGATCGAGAAAATTTTCTCCAAAATGCTTACTGGCTCAGACAAGGGTCTATTCCTTTCCCTCTCGGCTACGCATAAATAGGCCTACGGTTGTTCCCCAAGCAGGACACGCTCCGCTGCGGCGCACCAAAATCCTCCGTTGTCCGCAACAATCTCGCCAAGGCGCGCCGCATGCGGCAGCCGCGAGAGATCCGTCAACGGGGAAAGCGGAAAATCCAGATGCGTATAGACCAGCTTCTTGCCGCCCGGAATATTCTTGAGATTCATCGTCGTCTCCGGCACGGCATTCAGTCCGAGGATATGCGAGACAATTTTCTCAACCCGAACGGTCTTATTCTCAATAAGAGCAACCGATTCCTTCATATCCTCCGTGTTCCCGCCGCTCGTCCCGACGATATGCGTCACGTTGTAGTGCACATCAAAGAAGTTGATCGGCGCGCTGAACACGCTGTCCACCGGTCCCGCGAAGAAGTTCAGGCAGCCGTCAAGCGCCAGCATTGCGCTTGCCTGCGTTACCATATTTTCATCCGCTGCCATAACGAACACATCGTCAAAGCCCTTCCCATCCGCGGGCAGGAGTGCGCGCAGCTCTGCCGCGTAGTTCGGCGTGTCGCTCGTGTTGACATAGTGCAGGACAACGCCGTGTGCCGCGGCCTCCTCCACGGGATAAAGACGCCTCACATGATCGAGCTTCGCCTGCGTACGTCCAGTCACAACGAGGTGACGCGGACGCTCCGGTCCGTGGATCGCGAGATCAACGGCGAGGAAGCCCATCGGTCCCGTCGCGCCGAGGAGCGCCATCGCGCCGCCCTGCCGAATTCCCATAATATGCTCATGGCTGTACTGGTCCCGCAGGTGGTACTGCGCGCGAAAGGCGCCGACAATGCACGAAAGCGGCTCGACGAGGGAGCCTTCGAAATAGGAGTCTCCGTTGTAGGCGAGCAGACTCCCGTTGTCCATCACCTGCCGATGAAAGATCCCGAACGTCGCGTCGCCGCCGATATGGGGGAAGGAATAGCCGGGAGCATAGGCGCGCACATCGCCGATATTCGGCTGGATGACGAATTTATCACCAACATGGTACTGTCCCTTCCACTCCGCGCCCACCGCGCGGATACGCCCGCAGAACTCATGCCCCACGATGATGGGGTGCTCTGCGATGTCGGACGGGACCTTGCGGTGCTCCGCGCCGTTGAACACCGCCTTGAGCGTAGACATGCAGAGGCTGTCCGTAACGATCTCGGCCAGGATCTCATCCGGCTGAATCGGCGGCAGATCGAACTCCTCCAGACGCAAGTCATTCTTTCCATACAGGCGAACCGCTCTCGTTTTCATAGAAGTCCTCCCTTTCCCTCGAAAATCCTACTCAGGCGAGAATACCGAGCCAAGCGCCGATGATTCCGACGGCAAAGAGCCCAAAGATCAGCGTGATGGGGTTGATGTTCTGCCGGAGCAGCTTGCACAGGAGCAGCGTCAGCCCGAGGCCTAGCATGCCGGGCATCAGCTGATCGAGAATGTTCTGCACCGTCGTCACGACCACCGTCCCGTCGGGGCTCATGATCTCCGAGACCACAACCGGGATGTCGATGTGCGTCCACTTGGCGATGAGCGCGCCCATGACAAACATGCCGAGGATGGTCGCGCCCTCCGTGATCTTCTGCAGCAGATTGCCGCCGAGGTCGCGCACAACAAGATCGATGCCCTTGTTGTAGCCATAGACAACACCGAAATAGAGTGAGGCAAGGCGTACGATGTTGAACAACAGAAAGAAAATCACCGGGCCAAGCAGGCTGCCGCCGATGGCGAGACTCGCGCCGAGCGCCGCCGTGATCGGGCGGAGCGTTCCCCAGAACACGGGGTCGCCGACACCGCAGAGCGGTCCCATCAGACCAATCTTAATGCTGTTGATCGTGCCGTCCGATACGTCTGCGCCGTTTGCGCGTGCCTCCTCCATCGCCGCCGTAACGCCTAGGACAGGCCCTGCGCACGCGGGCGTCACATTGAAAAAGTTCAGATGGCGCTTGAGCGCCGCCGCCTGCTCCGCCTTGTCGTGATAGAGCTGCTTGATGGCCGGCACCATATCGAAGCAGAAGCCCAGTGCATGGATGCGTTCGAAATTAAACGATGCCTGCTGGAGATTCGAACGCATGAAGATCCAGAACAAATCCGATTTTGTCAGCTTCTTTTCCATGATTCCGCCCTCCTCAATCTTCCAGTTCATCGTCCGCAACGGATGCCGGCGCAGCAGCAACGGTCTGGGGCGCCGCAAAGCGCGGGTTCAGCTGCACGTAGATGATGGCGAGCACCGTGCCGATGACGCCGAACGCCACGAGGTTAAAGGACGTGAACGCTGCGACGACAAAGCCGAGATAGAGAAACGGGCGGAGGTACTTTCCGCCCATCATGTTGATGACCATCGCGTAACCGACGGCGACGACAAAGCCGCTCGCGACCTGAAGGCCGACCGTAATGGTCTTGGGAATCGCGTCGAGCATCGCCTGGATCCCTTCGGGGCTGGCGAATACCGCCACGAGGAACGCAGGAACCGCAACGCGCAGTGCCTGAACAGCGAGCGCGGAGACATGGCAGATGTCGATCATGCGGAAATTCGCATCCTCCGCATAGCGGTCCGCGGCATGCTGAAAGAACACGGTAACCGTACGCGCAATGACGGTGAGCACCTGTCCCGCGGCAGCCACGGGAAGTGCGATCGCGATGCCCGTACCGATGGACTGGCTGCCGACGATGACGAGAATCGTCGAGATGATGCTCGCGAGCGCCGAGTCCGGCGACTGTGCCGCGCCGATGTTCATCCAGCCGAGGGCGATGAATTCCAGCGTGCCGCCGAGGATGACGCCGGTCGTCACATCGCCGAGAATGATGCCGACGAGCGTGCAGGCGATGAGCGGCCGATGCGTCTGGAACGAATCCAGTACACTGCCCATGCCGACAACAGCAGCGACGATAACCAGCAGGAAAATTTGAACTCCCGTGATTTCCATAATATTTTACCTCCTCTGCACATCGATAACATTTTACAGCTTCGGCATAATGTCCACTTTGCTGTCCGTTGCAACGGGACGAATCTCGAGCTCGATGCCGCGTTCGTGAAGCGCGCGGAACGCTGCACGGTCCGAATCATCAACAGAAACCGCCTTCGTGATCTGCTGTTTTCCCTCGCGGAACGCCATGCCGCCGATGTTGACGCTCGTGATCGGAACGCCGCCCTCCACCATGCGGACGATGTCCTGCGGACAGATGAACAGGAAGAACACCGTCTCCTGCTCATATTTTGGATTGTTGTAGACGCGGATTGCCTTGTCAATGGAGACGACGTTCACCTTGATGCCCGGAGGCGCGACTTGCTTGAGCAGCTTCGTCCGAACCTCATCCGCCGCAACCTCGTCGCTGCAGATGATGATACGCCCCGCCCCCGCCTCATGCGCCCAGACGGTCGCGACCTGCCCATGAATCAGACGGTCGTCAATGCGTACCAGCTTGATGATCATAGAACACCCTCCTAAAAAGATAGAGCCACCCGATATGAAGTTCTTTTTAAATTATAAGGCGAAAATTATTTTTCTGTCAACAGCTTGTACAAAAAATAATTTTATCCCTGCGCAAAAAAACTGTCCATCGCTTCGGATGGACAGTCATTATCTTCTTAGGAGGCAAACCCGCTCGTCAGCCCTTCATCGTCGAGATCCTCCATATGCAGGCTCGCAATGCCGTCACGCGCCATATGTTTGATCTCGATCAGGAGATCGCGCATCGGAATCGATCCGTCAAGCTTGCGCCGGGAAGTCAGCAGATCGATGAGGAGCGGCAGATTGATGCCGGTGACGAGGCCGTAGTCGTCATGCGCGGCAACCAGTCGGCTCGCCTCGTTGAAGGGGCTGCCGCCAAAAAGATCGCAGAGGAAGAGCACGCCGTCTGCGCAGTCCAGCTCCGCAATCGCCTCCTCATAGCGCCGACGAATGACAGCAGTGTCTTCCCATATCTGAAAGGAGATCGCATACACGTTTCTCTGCACACCGCAGACCATCTCTGCGGCCCGCACGAATTCCTGCGGAAGATTTCCGTGCCCGCAGACGATAATACCGACCATAAAGGATGCCTCCCTGCTTTTGTTTCTTATGAAATACAAATCTATTATATCTTTTTCTTTTATTTTTTCAAGCGTTTTCAAATAATTTACTCATAAATCTACAGCAATAAAAAACCTCCGCATGTTATGCGGAGGAAAAGTCTCGACACATGCAGCGGATCAATTGCTACGTCGGTTGAAAATAAACTTTGACGCGCGTTCCCCGCTCGACAATATCGTTCGCATCGATGCTCTGCCGCACAGCGGCGCCTGTGCCCTCGCTCTCGAAAAACAGACCGCGCTGCTCGGCAAGACGTGCAGCCTCGCGCATGGAGAGTCCCGTGAAGTCGGGCACGAGTACCTTGCCCTCAGGCGGTACGGTGCCGGTTTCCGCGTGCTTTTCCCCGCTGCCTGCATGCGCGGGGGTGCTCTCCTGCTCCTCCGCCGCAAACGGATTGCTCGAGGGCTCGACATGCGCGTAGCGCAGGAGCTGGGAGAAGATGCGCGAGGCAACCGGCGCGGCGATCTGCCCGCCGTAGAAATTTCCGCCGTGCGGGTCGTCGATCATGACAAGCACGGTAAAAATCGGGTCCTCCACGGGGGCAAACCCACAGAACGAGGCGATGTAACGTCCCTCAAGATAGCCCGAGGTCTCGCGGCGGATCTTCTGCGCCGTGCCGGTCTTGCCCGCAATGCGGTAACCCTTGACCGCAGCCTTTGAACCGCCGCCGGCCGCAACCACCTGTTCCAAGAGGCCGATCAGCGTGCGGTCCACCGTGCGCTGGAGCGTTGTCCGGATCTCCTGCGGGCCGCGCTCTTCGTAGACCGATCCATCGGGATTTTTGATTGTGCGCACGATATACGGACGCATGAGCGTCCCTCCGTTGGCAATGGAGGACATCGCCGTCACGAGCTGCAGCGGCGTCACGGCAATACTCTGCCCGATGGCGGTCGTCGCGATATCGGAGTCGCGCATATCTTCGGCGTTGAAGAGGATGCCTTCCTCCTCGCCCGGCAGATCGATGCCCGTCAGCTCACCGAAGCCGAAAAGGCGCGTATAGTGCATGAGCTTTTCCGCGCCGAGCGAGAGCCCGACCTGCGCAAAGCCCGTATTGAGCGAGTTCTTCACGATATCTGTGAAGGTGACGGCACCATAGCTCTCGTTGTTCCAGTTCTGAATGCGGCGCCCGGACACCATGACGTAGCCGGGATCAACAAATACCTGATTCGGCGTGACAAGGCCCTCCTGCAGGGCCGCGCCGGCCACGATCGCCTTGAACGTCGAGCCGGGCTCGTAGATAAAGGAAACCGCGCGATTTTTCCAATTCTCCTGCGGGTAGTCCCAAAACCGGTTGGGGTTGTAGGAAGGGCGCGATGCCATGGCGAGGATCTCGCCCGTCTTGGGGTCCATGACGATCGCCGTGATCGAGGCCGGTGCGTTCTCTGCCATCGCACGGTCAAGCTCCTGCTCCACCATAAACTGGATCGTACTGTCGATGGTCAGTATCGCGGTCTTGCAGTAGTCGCCGCGATAGACGCGCCGCCCGAAGAAGATCGAGTCCAGGATCGGCCGCCGCTGCCCGTCAACCGTCAGCCGTTCCTCGCGCACCTCGCCTTTGAGCAGCGGATCGAGGGCCTGCTCTACCCCATCAAGGCCCTCGTCGTCCGTGCCGACAAAGCCGAGTACATTCGCCGCAAGCGCATCGTTCGGATAGTAGCGCTTTGCCTCATTCTGAAACCCGAGGCAGTCGCTGTATCCCTTCTCGCGAATAACGGCGCGCACCGCCTCATACTCCGAATGCTCAAGGCGGCGCTTGACCCAGACGAAGCCGCCGCCGAGCGCGATATCATCAAGGATATCCTGTTCTCTCAGCCCAATGAGCGGGGCGATATCGGCGGCGATCTCCTCCGGCGTATGCGCGTCGAAGACGTGATTTGGATCGACAAAGAGCGATTTCGTCATGCTGCTGACGGCGAGCTCCTTGCCGTTGCGGTCGAGGATTGCACCGCGCAGCGATTGGATGCGGAACTCATAACCGCTCTGATCGCGCACGCGCTGTGCGAGCGCATCCCCCTGAACGACCTGCAGATAGGCATAGCGGAACGTCAGTACAATGAGCAGGGTGAACATCAAGAGGGCGACGATGCCGATGCGGCCCTGAACAATCGATCGAACATTTTTCATCTGCGTTTGAACTGCCTCCGTTGTATCTTTCCTTACCGTGTCATCATACCATAAAAGGGTGTGAAAAAAAAGGCTGGTGCAATGCACGGCATTGTACCAGCCTTTATTCAGATCAGCGAATCAGTGATGGTCTTCCCTTTTCGCCTCTTCGATCTCCTCACGCGTCACAACGCCCTGCGCAATGAGTTCCTCGACCCATGCGCCATGGTGATGTGCGGCGTACGATGCCTTGATCGTGCCGTCCGTCATGCCGTGCAGGGAGTCGGGGTT
>ERZ772960.1090-NODE-1090-length-22465-cov-8.906649_pt1 | contig 22465 bp, 18 predicted proteins | sample MGYA00580678_ERZ772960 | MGnify/ENA primary metagenome ERZ772960 (study PRJEB29015, sample SAMEA2737930) | human oral metagenome | biome: human oral; feature: human-associated habitat; material: dental | place: China | collected 2059 ... | reverse complement strand
TAAGGATATGAGTAACCGGCTTACCGAAGCGATGCGGGAACAGGAAAACGGCAGCAGAGAGGTACTTACCGCCATTAAGAGCATCAACACCGTTACAGTGGAAGTACAGGCAGGTTCGGAAGAAATGCTGAAGGGCGGCGAAGGCGTTGCAGAGGAGATGCGTAAGCTCGACGACCTTACGCGCGTCATCACCGAAAGCATGAACGAGATGGCCTCAGGCGCGGTGCAAATCAATAATGCCGTGCAGGAAGTCAACGAAATTACGCAGAAGAATAAGCGGAGTATTGAAGCGCTTTCGCTTGAAGTGAGCAAGTTTAAGGTTAATTAGGCATTGGGGCGGCATTCCTCACTTTTTCACCGATGCGGAAACCATTCCGAAGCTTTTGCAGGACATCCCAAGGGAATAGCAGCACGGAAGAGAACAAGACGTCTTCTACGAATACCACACCACAGCCCGATAGTAATCCATGAGGAGGCGGTTCACCGGATAGTAGTTCCGGCAGCGATTCATCGGGCGATAGCGGGGTAAACAACACAATTATCGTTGCGAATATGGAAGACATACGCATTGCCATAAAGGTTGAAGGAGATTCCACGCACGTTACAATTGTAAAGCCTGAAGAAACAATTACCGTCGTGGATGGGACAAAGTGGAAGGATGTCAAAAAGAAGGCCGCAGCAAAGGTGAGTGTACTGTCCAATAATTGACATCCTTGTCAATTATTGGACGCGAGGGGCTGTCCCGAAAGCAACCGACTTTTGGGACAGCCCCGTATCTACCGCCCAGTCTTTGATCGTCCTCGTCTGTTCGTCAAAAGAGGAACCAATCAGCACTATCTTTTTTCCTTCTGCCCTATACTTCGCAGCGTATTTCTTCTCTCTTATTTGATTGATTGCATCTTCCGCACTGCCGTTACCGGTAAGCTTAAACTCGAAAATATACACAGTATCAGTTGTATAAACAATGCAATCCGCACGCCCCGTCGAGCAGTGGACTTCCGTTTGCACAAATTGCCCCATCAACTTAAAAATCAGATATACCGCAGTTTGATAGTTTTGTTCCCGCAGCTTCAGGCTTTCTTTGTTGAAATTATCATACGGGATACCGGCTATAATCGCTTGCATCCTTTCCATAAAGGAATCTGCTTTTCCCTCGCGGATGTCTTGTACGAACCGCCATGCCGATACTCCCGTTTGGCCGAACGGTATGCTGGAATACGCAGACAGCAGATTCTCCCAAAAGCCATATCGAACTTCATCATTGGGAAAGCCGAGCCGGTACATTCTCGCTTCTTTTATGTATTCTTTAATCGTCAAATATCCGGCTTGAAACAAAATCGGTAGAGCATCCTGTGCAACAGCCCGATAGGTTCGTAAACCTTCTTCATTTAATTCAACATTTCCGTCTAAATTGGGAATAAAATAATGGGCTTCTTTCAAGTAATTGACCAAAAAGGTTGGAGTACCAGTTTCAAACCAATAGCTTTTAATCTCCTTTTTAGCAAAGGCATTGAGCACACTATAGGGATTATACATACCTTTTCCTGCAGGATGAAAAAGATAGCCGTCATACCACTGCTTTAAGTCTGCGACTGCCTGCGGATAGTCAAGCTGTTGCCGATCGGCAAGTATTTGAATTTCAGGTTGAAAATTTTCTTCCAGCTCTTCCTGAGTAATGCCGCAGATACCGGCATAGTCTTCTTCTAGCGATATATCTCTGAGGTTATTCAGATCGCTGAAAATACTCACCTTGCTGAATTTGGTAACACCGGTTAAGAAAGCAAAGCGGATATATTGATCGCAAGTTTTGATAACCGAGTAAAAAGCTTTCAGCATATTGCGGTATTGTTCGTTCAGTTCCTCATTGACACCCATGGTCTGCAGCAAGGGTTTGTCATATTCGTCTACCAAAATGACTACTTGTCTCTGCGTTGCCTCATAGATCTGTTTGATAATTTCTTCAAAACGTTGTGCTAAATCGCCTTCTACCGGTGTTATGTTATACTTTTTTTCAAGCGGTGATAAAAAAAGCCGAATGCGGCTTATTAAACTTTCAACTGTGTCATACTGTCCTGTATTAAAATCAAAATAAAACACCGGATATTCCTGCCACGCAGCTCTGCCGTCCTGAACAGCTTGCGCTTCTTCCGCTTGTTCAACATACAAGCCTTTGAACAGTTCTTTTTGTCCGCGGAAATATGCCGCCAGTGTCGAAAGGAATAAGCTCTTTCCAAACCGCCGCGGGCGGCTTAAGAAATACGGATTGGAACCTTGAACAAGATTCCAGACAAATGCCGTTTTATCAACATAGATATAGCCGTCCCTGCGGAGTTTTTCAAAACTTTGTATACCGACGGGTAGTTTGCGTGTAATGGTCATGGTAGTATTATAGCACTTATAACTGCTTTCCGCAATTTTTCGCATTAAAAAAAGAATGATATTGTTTTGTTGAACAGAAAAATGACAGTGTCGTAAGACACATTGTCGGGTACTATCGCTTTGAGGGAGAAGCTGCCCGTATGGTCATGGCTGACCTTTATCACATATCTTTTTATCATAAACGCCTGCTTCCCATTGACAAAATTAACAGAAAATTGATTTTCTGATAGCCCATTGTGAGCATCGTTTTTGCCGTTTCGAGGGCTTTTGGGCGAGATATTTATCAGCAGCAATGTTTTTGCATTTTTACGCTAAACATGGTATACTTTTTTCATTGTGCCGATTCGATCGCTACGCCGTAACATCCGGAAAATTTCCGCTTCCCGTTCTTTATTTGCACTATGCTGTGTTGCCTGTGTCGTGATAGCTGTCACTGAATACCGGTTTTTCCGCCGTGCAATAAAAAACCGAATGGATACCTGTAAAAACACTTTGATTAAAACGGCCGATACCCTTCATTTAACAATGAGCGAAATACAGCGGTTCTCTTATATGCTGATGATCAATACCGATGTACAAGCCTTTGTAATGCAGAATACGATTGCACAAGGTTCGGCCGATATACAAATACTTATCAATGCACAACGTCAGCTATCCTATGTCAAATCGGTGCATCCGGCAATCGATTCGCTGTATCTTTATTCTAAAAAAAGCGACTATTTACTGGAAGCGGATAACGCTTTTTTCGATATAGATACCATGTATACAGCTCTTTTTACATTCCAAGATTTAAACAGCAGGCAATGGCGGGAATACTATCTACGGCCCGTGTATGTCAATGCATGGCTGCCCGAATCTTCGGTGGTTTCTAAAGGGATACGGAGAAAACTTCTTGTATTTGAACAGACCTTTCCTTTGCAAAATACTGCGGCAAATGAGGGAAAGCTCATAATACTTTTAAAAACAAGCTATTTTGAAGGGCTTTTTTCCGCTCTTCCGGCTTCTACCAAAGCCGTCTTTTGGCTTATTGACAGCAAAGGTAGGCCGTTGCTTATCCGCCCTAACGGGGCAGTAAAAGAAACCGAACCCGTACAATCTGAAATACAAACAATGCTATCGGCCATGCCGAAACCGATGCAAACCGAAAGAAGCGAGCCGATAATCGTTATGCAACAGCGTATACGCGGCAAATCTTATTTTCTCTTTGCGCAACCGATACGGGGTACCGATACTGTCCTTCTTGTAAGCATTCCGCAATTCACATTTGCTCAACACATAGTAACCGTAACCGGACGTTTTGCCGTATCCGCTGTGTTGATGATTTTTCTCTTATCTTATATCGGATATACAGCCGTATTATTGCTCCGCGTACCGCGAAAAAGTCCTTTGCAAGCCTCTCTTTGCACATTTCCGGAATCTCAAACCGAAGCGCTCAACGACAACGAACATGCGGTATCGGCAGATGTATATCAAGGAAAAGATATAACCCTTATAAAACATATTGCCGAATATATAGAACAATCTTATGCAAATCCGCTTTTAAATCTTTCTCAAATGGCGCAGGATTTCGGGATGACGGAGAATTTTCTATACTATTTTTTTCGTACCAGAATGCAAAAAAGTTTTGCTCAATATTTGGAAGATAAACGACTCGAAAAAGCTCAAACGCTGATTGCGGAAAACACGAAAGCATCGCTTACCGTTTTAGCGGAACGCTGCGGTTATGCAAATACACAAACGTTCCGCCGTGCTTTTAAAAAGCGGTACGGACTTACACCTTCGGAATTTAAACGCCAAGTATTTACAGAAAAATCCGGATTATAAGGCATCGTTTTACCAGCCTTTCCTGCCGACGCCTTTGAAAAGATCATTTCCGTAAGCCTATTTTCAAAAGGACGAGGGGTTGTATTTCTCATGATATACCCGCTCATACAAAAACCGTTTATCTTCTTCAAAAAGATTTTCAAACACAAAACCGAGAACAGCACAGTTGCTTTTGGGGATAAAATGAGAAAACAAGCTGCGGCCATTACTGTGGATGACACGATGAGGAAAGTGCAGAACGAACCGAAGTGCTTGCCGTTTCCCGATCGAAACGGCATAACGGTCTCTGCAACCGCAGATGAGTATTTTACTGTCGATAAACAACATATACAGTTCGCCGGATGTGGAGGGGTTAAACATCATAAATGTTTGCCGTTCGAACTCGTGCAGCCTGTATAAAAAAAGCGGAAAAATATTCTGCGCTAATGTCTTTTCTTCGGCTGTAAATTGTGTGGCAGTTCGATAGGCTGACGGCAAAAAATCGGTAAAAGCAGGGAGATACAGATCCGTATGGATAATCGAATCGAGCGGAAAATATTCGTGCTCGTGCGCGGTAATCGGAGCATTATCCGGTATATGAATTTCCGTAAAAATATTACTTTTAGGCTGCTCGTCGGGATCATACTTATATGCATTGTCGGGTAACGTTAAAAAACAACCGGCATTATCTGCATGAATAGCCGTATAAAAAACGATACTTCGTTTCTTGTGATCAAAAAAAACGGCTGTTTTTTTTCCGATAAATTCGGGAAGCCACTGAAAATAAAGCCTACTGTTCTTTATCGTATAGGCGCCGGACGGCAACATATAAAAAAGCGCTCCCGATTGCAAAAGAAGCGGGGGAAATTCCTGTAAAAAGGTTTCAAAAACATAGTCATATTCAATTCTCGAGAGCGGAATCCGCATATTCTGCCCCCTTAAAATCGATATAAGAAATTTTCCATGCAGTGTCTTCTTTTAATGCACCGATTTCCAGCATAATAAAAAGCGGTTGTTCGTCGTCAGCAAAAAGATTCGGAACATCGGCGATATTCTCCGGCTGTTCTTCGATACCTTCTTTGCCGACTTCGATACCTTCGGTATTTTCGCTAGGAAGAACCGTTTGCTCAGACTCTTCATTTTGTGCAATCGTATCTTGCTGCACAGTCGTATTCTGCTGTACAGCCACATCCTGTTGCGCAATCACATTCTGTTGTATAGATGTACCTTGGTTTATCGCCGTATCTTGTCCTATCATAGCAGTATCTTGATTTTCATTGACAGTCTCTGCAGTTGCCGGTTTTACAGCCAACCGTAAAAGTATTATTGCACTGCCGTCTTGTTTAAATGACGGGCGTCCGTAAAACACATGAGAAAAATGAGGAAAATGTTCAAACATAAAATGCCCGAGATAAGGTAAAAATGCTTTTTGTGTGGTAAACAAAGCGCTGTCAATTGATTTTGCAACAATCGCAGCTGTAATAGTATCACAAAAAGTCAATAAATCTTCGGAGATATTTTGATAATCCAATACGCCGAGCTGCGGCAATGAAGGAAGAATATCTCCGTCAGCAATAGTGTCTGCATACGGAACAGGTTTACCGTTCTCAATAGCGTACGGTTCCGGAATCGCCGGAATAGCTAAATCATTCAATTCTTCCCATTGAATAGAGTCAAAATATGTTTTATTTTGCTCCCGCAGAGATTCCGAACAGAGCGGTAACAGCACTACTATGAAAAAAGCTGTGCACCATTTTTTTTGCACTATCCTATCTCTCCCATATCTTCTAATGATAATCCGTAGCACTCCCCTTCCCTATCGGAATTATAGGGTTCAATATGGATCACAATATCATAGACATTCCCAAGCGCCTGTCGAATCACGAGCGAAGTTTTTTCGGCAATATTATGTGCTTCACTTACCGGCATGGAACCGTCTACCTCAATATCCAAATCGATGTCCCAAAGGTTAGCCATTTTTCGTATACGCGCCCGATGAGGATTTTTAACTTCCGGAATGGTGGCTACGGCGCTGAAAAGCCGTTCATAAAGCTGCTTATTGGTATTTCCGTCCATTAATTCGACATTGAGTTCGATAAAAAGTGTAACAGCCGATTTGATAATGAGACATGAAACAATCAATGCAACAAGGGGATCGAAGTACGGCGCATGGAATAACAGAGAAATGATAAAACCGATAAGTACCGATGATGAAATGACGATGTCGTTTACCATATTGCGTGCATTGGCAAGTATCATCAAACTTTGCGCTTTTTTACCGAGGAAATACTGATTAAGCGCAAGCAAGAGCTTTCCCGCAATAGATATCGCCGTTACGATTATCGCAATGCGCTGCGGCATCGGAAGCAGCGTCCCCTTATATACCTGTATCAGTTTGTTAATTGAAGCGATAAAGAGCTGGATGCCTGCAAACATAATGATAAATGCCAATACCATAGAAGCGATGGTTTCGGCACGCTGCCGTCCCCACGGATAGCGGGAATCCGACGGTTTATTGATGACAAAACTGACGAGCACAGCCATCACGGCGATGCCGACATCAGTAGTCGTATCGATACCGTCTCCCAACACGGCAAGACTGCCTGTTATAAGCCCGACGGTAAGTTTTAGTATGCAGAGAAGCAAATTACCGCCGAGCGCGATAAAAGATGCCGTGCGCATAATCTCGGTGCGTGTATTCTGTGTAAGCGTATTTTTATCGGTAGGCTGCATTTAGGCGTAAAACTCTTTAATGATGTCGGTATCGCTGCACAAATCAATATGGTTCATATATTCAAGTGTATCTTATAATACCTTCCGATGCAAGACATTTCTAGCATAGGAGCTCTTGAAAACATTGCAAACGGCAGCTGTCCTGCAACCTCATATTACTTTTAAAAAACTCAATATAAAGACAATACCGAAAATAGTAATACACGATATAACGGTTGAGAAAATAACAACTTGAGCGGCAAGCTCGCGATCGCAGCCAAGCTGTTCGGCCATAACTGCCGAAATAACGGCTGTAGGAGAACCATATAGAGCGACTAACGCTACAATCTCATCGGAGTCGAATCCGAGATAAATAGCAAGCGTAAGAAAAATCAACGGCATACCGATGAGTTTTCCTGAGACGGTAATCAATAGATTTCTAACATTCGCCGAAACTTTTGCAAAATCAAGCATCGCACCGATTGCTGTCTTAAAAAATAACCGAAACCTACTAAGAGAACAACCGGCATTACAGCATTAAATGCTACCAAGAAGCTGCCCATGTTAAACCTTAAATTTTCCGATCTCGTTCGTAACGCTTGCGGCGTTTTTCTCGTTGTTAAGGGCGATAGCATTCACTTCCTGCATTGATTTATTAACGTCCGCTATTCCGGCCGTCATCTCTGCCATACTTTGTGTAATAACCTCCGACAGATTGGCAAGTTTTCTGATACCGGCAGAAATATCGGTCGCTTCGGATAGTATTTCATTTGAATCTGTTTTTACTTTAGATGTTATGGCATTCATTCCATTAATCACATTTAAAACTTCTTCACCGCCCTGCATTTGCTCCTTCATAGTACGAATCATGCCGTCTTCCTGCCGATAGATAAAGTCCATCATAGCGCTGATTTTTTCAAACTGCTCCGCTACCAGAGGGCCGGCGCCGTTAAGGCTCTCGATTTTATGTTTGAGCTCTTCCAAAACCTTTGTAATACTTGTACCTTGAGCGCCCGATTCCTCTGCCAACTTCCGTATCTCATCGGCGACGACCGCAAATCCCTTCCCTGCTTCTCCGGCATGAGCTGCCTCAATTGCGGCATTCATTGCAAGAAGGTTTGTTTGACTTGCAGTGTTTTGAATAACGGTAATGGCATCGAGAAGACTTTCCGATTGTTCCGTAACAACCTTGGTTACCTCGACAACCATAGCGACGGTCTCTTTACCGGTATGAGTTGTTTTTTCAAGAGTTTTAATCGATTGGAGATTCTTTTCAGCCCGCTCCTGCAAAGTTCGGATGTTTTTTACAATTTCTTCAATTGAAACCGATGAGCCGGAAATACTTTTAGCTTGATTATCAATGTGAGAATCAAGGCTTGACATCGTTTGGGCAATGGCATCGATTTTTGCAGATGTTTCATTAACTTCCGTATGCTGTACCATTACCCTGTCTTTTACACTTTCGATATTCCCTGTTATTTGATTCAAAGCTGCGGCAGAATTCTCCGTCCGCGCAGATAATATCTGACTAACCGACTGCATGTTTTTTGCCGTATCGGTGATAACCGAAAAAGAGGCGCGGATTTTTTCTATTGCATTATTCATCGATAAAGCGATGGATCCGAGTTCATCGGAATGCACTGCAGCTTGAGCGGTAAAATCTCCTTCTGCGATCTTATTAAAAATAGCATTGAGTTTAACAAAACGCCTGAATACATAGCTGAGCATCACCTGACTTATTCCAATAATCAGCACCAATAAAATACACATCCATAAAAGAGAATAGCCGAAAAAAGAACTGATGGACGGTACAAAGTCTTTTTCCGGAACTGCAAGGATTGTATAATAGGGTGAAGCGTTGAACTGCTTTTTGACAACGATAACTCTGCCGAGCGAAGGATCGTCATAGTATTGAAGATTGCTATACCCCGTTAAGTTTGAAAGAGTACCGATCACGCTATTGATTTTTTTATTTGTAAAGTCGCCATTTGAACAAAGCAACAGCATATCAGCCTCATCCATGAGTCCGATCCATGATTGCGGGCTGGGCAGCGATTTACTGATTTTATTAACAGCCTTTTGTAAATCAATTGACATACCGGCTAATCCGATCGGTTCTCCCATCGAATTAAATATTTTTACGTCAAACCAAAAATTCGTTTCATTAAGTGTCTTATTATAATCCGTATTATAAAATAACGCCTCTGGGCTTTTCATAATCGTAAAAAACCAAGAATCATCGGTTTCGGTCAGCACATCTTTTTTTATCTGTTTATTATTATCGATAACATAGTAACTACCGGTTAATCTCGAAGCGACAAAGCAAGTTGAAAACTGTTCATCTGTACTAAGCTTAATAAGTTTTTCGGTAACTTTAGATCCGTTTTCGGTATCTTTTTCATAGTCTTCAAGCCAATCTATCAAATAAGACTCTCTCGCTAAATCTTGTGAAAGCGCTAACCCCACTGTAAGGTTTGTCTGCAATTCGAAACACGAGGTATCCAACATACAGGGTACGGTCTTATAAAAACTACTTTCAATATACGCCTTTGCCTGCATAACGCTAAAAGCCAGGGCTCCGCAAACAGTAATAATAAGCGTCGTTACCAAAAACAAGTTAACTGATGTTCGTATTTTCATATAATCTCCCATGTAGTTAGAAAAAAATTGAGATAAGAACCGAAATAATTATATCGTATTTTCCTAATTATAGCTAGAGAGAATTGGCATTGCATATTTTACGATTTTATGGCATATACCGAATATGACTTCTATTATTTCATGGAATGTAAACGGCGTTAGAGCTGCTCAAAAAAAAGGTTTTTTAGACTGGCTTTATACCGAAGAGCCCGATGTACTTTGCTTACAGGAAACGAAAGCTCGTAAAGAGCAGCTCCCTTCGGAGTTGGTACAGCCGGTTTGGAAAGGGGGAGTCTATAAAACATATTGGCAGGCTGCTAAAAAACCCGGCTATTCGGGAACTGCGCTCTTTTGCAAAAAGGAACCGCTCAATATCCGTACGATGAATATCGCCGCCTTTGACGATGAAGGACGAGTAATTGTTGCCGATTTTGACACGGTATCGGTTATTTCCGCATATTTTCCCAACTCTCAAGAAGGTGGCGCACGGCTCGGCTATAAGCTCGATTTTTGTACAGCAATGCTTGAATTTTGTAATGCACTGCAAAAAGAAGGCAGGCATCTCATACTCTGCGGAGACTACAACATTGCTCATAAACCCATAGATCTTGCCAATCCGAAAGCGAATGAACAAAACCCCGGCTACCTGCCCGAAGAGCGGGCATGGATGGATACTTTTACGCAAGCGGGGTATACCGACACCTTCCGGCATTTTTGCGCGGAACCCCAACAGTATACGTGGTGGAGCTATCGTTTCCATGCCCGTGAGAAGAACATCGGATGGAGAATAGACTACCACTGTGTGGACAATGCCTTTTTACCGAGTATCTGCGAATCATCGATTAAATCCGATGTATTGGGTTCCGACCATTGCCCCATCAAGTTGGTGTGTAAGGAAAAATTCGTTACATTCTAAATTCTTCGCCGAGATACACTTTCCGCGCAATCTCGGATTCCAATATCTTCTCTCGCGGTCCTTGCTCGACAATTTCGCCCTTATTGATAATATAGGCGCGGTCGGTAATTTCCAAGGTATCACGGACATTGTGATCGGTAATAAGTACACCGATATTTTGCCGAGCAAGCAATCTGATAATAAGCTTTATATCGTGCACGGCAATAGGATCAATACCGGCAAACGGTTCGTCAAGCAATAAAAACTTAGGTTCGATAGCCAGCGCCCTCGCAATTTCGGTACGCCTGCGTTCCCCGCCCGACAAGGTATAGGCAGGCTGTTTTCGATTGGCAGTAATTCCGAATTCTTCCAATAGTGAATCAAGTTTTTCTTTTCGTTGTGCAGAGCTTAAATCTTTTCGTGTTTCCAAAATAGCATCGATGTTTTGTTCAACGGAAAGCTTTCGGAATACGGAAGCTTCCTGCGGCAAATAGGATATGCCGATACGGGCACGCTTATACATCGGCAAGTCCGTAATACGCCGGTCGTCGAGGTAGATGCCGCCGGAATTCGGTGCATAAAAACCGACAATCATATAAAAGCTCGTCGTTTTTCCCGCTCCATTCGGCCCGAGTAACCCGACAACTTCTCCCTGCGCCATAGAAAAGCTGACATCGCGAACAGCTTGTTTTTTACGGAAATATTTATTCAAACCCTCCGCACGCAACACGCTTTTCGGAATTCCTAAATTTGCAGAATATTGAAGGTTACTCATTGCGTTTTTGTTCTTCCTTTGAAGAAGTATCACCCTTTAAAGGAGCCGCTTCCTTTGAAGGTGTTTCCTTTTTTTTCGTACTCTCTTTTTCTTCGGTTACGGTGCCGCTCACCTTTCCTTCAAGTTTAATATCCTCGGTATCAAGGTTGACCGAGATTCGGGCTGCCTTAAATTCATCTTTTCCTTTTTTAACCGTCGGTTTTCCGGTTAGCTCAAGCATAGAAGTGTTCCGGTTATACACGGCAAAAAGCGAATCACAGGCAATATCCTTGCTCTTTAGTTTTACGGCCATTTGCAAAAGGATAATTTCGGTTTTCTGATTATATTCGATACGCTCTGCTGCCGTTTCAACCTTATTTTTGGTATCATCGACCTTTGCTTGCCCCATAAACTCGGCTACTTCCGTTTCGCGGTCATAAGATAACGAGGCTGCCGAAAACGTAAATCCTTTTTCGGCATCTTCTCCGGTTACGCTCCCATTCGCTTTAATATATCGGTAATCCTTACCGTATAGTTCAATACGCTCACCGTAAATATTGAGAGAATCGACACTTACCTTCGCGTTACCGGTTAATGAGGTTGAGTTCTGATCTTTTTTCCCCGATCCCTGCATCTTATCGGCCGAAAAAGTAATTTTAGCCGGAGCCGCCGATATAAGCGAGACAATCAGGAGAAAAGAGACAAACGTACACAATCGCTGTCGGAAGTTATAATGAACAAAGAAACGAAAATAGATATACACCGTGTTTTATCTTATTCGGTTATAACTTTAGCGTGAACCGGTTACCGAATACCCTGCATCGGTTACGGCAGCTTTAAGGGCATCAACCGTTACGGTATCGGGATAGGTAACGGAGGCTGTCTTTGCTTCCAAATCGACTTTTGCCGATACTCCTTCGATAGCATTCAGCGCTTTTTCGACCCGAGCGGAACAATGTCCGCACGACATTCCTTCAACGGTTAATGTGATGTTTTTCATATCAAAATTCTCCTTATGAGTAATATTTTCAGGTTCTGACGACGATCCCGTTTTCGCTTCCTGTTCGGCGGCAGAGCAGATACAAGCAGCGGTTTGTACACTACACGCGGCAGGCTGTGCATCATCGTACTTTTCACCGGTAGGAACAGCACCGCAGTATTGCATATTATGAGCATCCTGTGCAATGCGTTTAGGACGGAATCTATTCAACCGTAGGGCATTTGACACTACTGATACCGAACTGAAACTCATTGCGGCGGCGGCAAACATGGGGCTGAGCCTGAGCCCGAATAGGGTATAAAAGAGGCCTGCCGCGAGCGGGATACACAGTGAGTTGTAAAAAAGCGCCCAGAATAGGTTTTGCTTAATCGTGCGCATAACAGCCTTACTGAGCTGAATTGCGGTAACCGCCGTTTCAAGGCTGTTATTCATCAGCACAATATCGGCGCTTTCTATGGCGATATCCGTGCCGCCGCCGATTGCAATACCGACATCTGCGGCAGTCAGTGCGGGAGCATCGTTAATCCCGTCGCCGATAAAGGCGGGCGAAAAACCTTGTGATCGATAGTATTCGACTTTTGCTTTTTTGTCCTGAGGCAATAACTCTGCGACGACTTCTCCAATGCCGACAGTCTTTTGAATAGCTTCTGCCGTCCGTTGATTATCTCCCGTAAGCATAACCGTATGGATACCCATTTCGTGGAGATCGTGAATAGCTTGAATACTGCCTTCCTTCACCGGATCTGCGACGGCAATAAGACCGGCACATGCATTCCCGATTATAACCAGCAACGGAGAAGCGCCTTTTTCAGCAGCTTCCGTAAGCCGCGTAAGGATCGCTTCCGATACGGGAATGCCCAATTCCTTGCAGAGTTTCGTATTTCCGGCGCCTATTCTTACATTTTCGATTAATGAGGTTCCGGTAAGCTCATCGCCTACGGCGGTTCCGTAAATTCCTTTTCCATGCACTGCCATAAATCCGTTTACTTTGAACGGCGATAATTTTTTTTCTTCTGCGGCTTGGATAATCGCATGGGCGAGCGGATGTTCGGATAAATGTTCGAGGCTATAGGCAATCCGGAAAATATCATTGTCGGTGTACTGTTCGGAAAAAGCTTCAATGTGCTGCAACGTCGGTTTTCCTTCCGTGATAGTTCCCGTCTTATCGAGCAGTACGGCGCTCACGCGGTGAGCGAGTTCAAGCCCTTCCGCCGAACGGATAAGGATACCGAGCTGCGCGCCCTTGCCGGTACCGGCCATAATCGCAGTCGGCGTCGCAAGGCCAAGCGCACAGGGACAGGAAATAACCAACACGGAAATAGCAGTCGACAGTGCAAATTCAAAAGAAGCGCCTGCGACAAGCCATCCGATAAAGGCCGTAAGTGAAATGATCATGACAATCGGTACGAAATAACCGCTGATAACATCAGCCAGCTTTGCAACCGGAGCCTTTGATGAGGACGCTTCTTCAACAAGCGCAATAATCCGTGCCAATGTCGTATCGTTGCCTACTTTATCTGCACGGAAGATAAAGCTGCCCGATAGATTATGCGAGGCGCTAATCACCGAATCACCGACCATTTTCTCGATCGGCATACTCTCTCCGGTAACAGCCGATTCGTCAAGCGATGTGCTTCCTTCTATAATGATCCCATCGACGGGTAACGTTTGTCCCGGACGGATGACGATTGCATCACCGATCACAATATTTTCTACCGGAATTTCAATTTCCGTGCCATTCCGTAACACCTGCGCCGTCTGCGGCCGAAGCTGAATCAGTTTTTCCAGCGCTTCCGAAGTCTTCTTTTTTGCCCGCGCTTCTAAAAATTTCCCCAAGGAAATCAACGTTAAGATCATCGCCGAGGATTCAAAATATAAATCCTTCATATAGAGCCGCACGACATCTAATTGACCGTGCCCTAATCCGTAGCCTATCCGGTACAGCGCGAAAACACCATAGATAACCGCGGCGCCGGAACCGACGGCAATGAGACTATTCATATTAGGCGCACGGTGGAATAAGCTCGTAAGTCCGTTGATAAAAAAGCGACGGTTTAACACCAGAACCGGCAGCGTGAGCAGAAATTGCGTAAAGACAAAGATGAGGGCATTTTCGGCTCCTGCAAAAAAAGACGGAAGCGGCAGCTTGAGCATCCTTCCCATTGATACATACATCAATGGGATAAGAAAAAATAGGGAGAAGATGAATTGTTTTTTTTCGGATTCGGCAATTTCGAAATCAGCTTGCCGTACAGACGGCTGAGCCGTATTCTCCTCGGAAAGCGGAAAAGCGCCGTAGCCGATTTTTTCTATCGTTTGTATGATAGTATGTGCATTAACGGTATCGGGATTATAGGTAACGGCCATCCGCTTCGTTAAAAGATTTACCTGCGCCGTTTCCACGCCATCAAGTCTACCGACCGCTTTTTCCACATTTGCGGAACAGGCGGCGCAGCTCATACCGGTAACGGTAAAATTCTGCGTTTGCATACCGTTAATTATAGTAAAATACGATGGTAAAGGCAAGCAAACGCATCAGACGTTAATACACACCCGTAATTTTAGGAATCCGCCAAAGCGCACTGTAACCGCTGATATTCGATGTTGATTCTTCCCAAATAGATCTAAAGGCATAACTTCGAACCTTTTCCGTCGTTTTACCGTTCGGCAGCATAGGCGCTTGGGTTTGATACCCGCGCGAAAATGCAATATGATACGCATCCAAATTACCGAAATACCATCGACCTTTATCGGCAACACCGGTATCAAAGGGGACACCGGAAGCAAGCGCCGGATCGACGGGAACCCAGCCGAAACCGTTGACATAGAACTCCGCCCACCAATGCATTACCGCTTTTTGCTCCAAGTCAACTAACAGTCCGGCAGTCGGAACAGCCGGTATATCGGCAGCACGAGCAAGCGTACAAAACAGTAGCGCAAGGTCATACGCACCGCCGTTTTTTTCTTCCAAAGCAGTAATAATAGACATGCCGGCATCAACCGTGCGACTTTCACGTACCTTTATCTCGGAAGTTAAAAAAGTATAGATACGCTTTGCTTTTATATACGGATTTGTTTCGGAGCCGATAATCTGCCGACATGTTCTTTTAATAACAGCATTATCGGCAGGAAGGAAATCGTCGGATTCGGTATATGCCGCATATAAAAGCGGGTTATTCCGACCTGCCGTTCTTAGAGAAGCAACGTTGACATTCGTTTCTACCCTACTGCGAGAGACGCTGTATTCCTGCCGAATTTGTATTTTACTACCGGACTCGACATTGTAAAAGCGATAAATACTGGCACCTTGATATGCCGGAACAAACGGCTCAGGTTGAACGGAACTAATCGTAACGGTACGCTGTGTTTCCGTTTTCTGAGGAAACGGCATCTGTAAAAAGAACGTATTGGGTGTTTCTGCCAGAAAATCGGCAATTTCTACCTCGGACACCAGCTGATATGTTCTTGTATCGGTATAGGTCTTCGTACCATATTTATTTTTTAACCGAAACGGCACGGGATTACTCATGCCTGCATCGGTAATAATCACGACATTACCCGTATCAGCAGCATCAGGTATTCGTATCCGCAGCTCGCGATCGCTCCAAAATTCATAATCAAAATCGGATTCGCTGCATTCCGAGCCTGCCAGTATCATTTCTTTTGCAGCATTTTGCCCATAGACGGTATTCTGTGTGCCTGTAAACAGTACAACCGAATTATTCCGCGTATGCCCGAAATTTTTACCGTGAATGGAAATGAGATCGCCTACATTACCGGAATCGGCTTCTAAAGAATCAATGAACGGAAGATTTTCATTTGCAGCACGTTCTGAGTTGACAGGAAGCGCCGTCTGATTAACCAACATAACGGCATTCCCTTGTTTGTTTTTAGCCACTACGTACAGTATATCTTCATAAAGGGTATCGGGCGCTTCGAAGACAATTTTCTTATCCGTCCATTCAATACACCGGTCGGATTTAACTTTAGTATTACCTACCATTACCCATGAATGAATGGATTTATGTCCGAAATGTTTACCGACGATGGTAATTCGCTCTCCCGGTACGGTAACTTGGGGAGAAACGACACTTATGACATTGGCACGAATTGTAGACCGTGAAAAGAAAATAATACCGGTTAATATACCGCCGATAACAAATGAAAAAATAAGAAAGCGAAAAAAGGCATACTTCCTTATCAGATAAAAAAGCTTCATCGATTGCTGATTCTTATATTGGGATCGGCAATTATATAGAGCGATTGATGTTCCAATGAAAGCGGGAACGAAGAAGAAGAAATTTTAAGGTCGACTGTGGACTCAGCCGGCTGAAATAAACTTTCATCTTTTGAATATAAACGAGCAAATTCACCGACTGTAAAGAACTTAGCATTGGTATTCACCGCTTTGGTCGATACTTTATAATTTGGGGTACCGTTTGCTTGCGTAATGCCGTAATCCATTTCGGCGATCGGTTTTTGTTTTTCAAGTGAAACGGGGATAATCGGAGTGAAGGAAGGTTGCGCAGCAGCAACCGAACTAACGGTATATTCTACTTTGAAGAACAATATAAGCGGCAATAAGACAAAGACCAGAACAGCTGCAGCAGCTGCAGGAACAGGGATACGAATAGAGGCCGAGAACCACCGTTCGCCGGAACTCAATCCCCAGCGATGCCCTTGGACTTGCGGTTTATTCTGTAAGGCGGCATTTCGTTTTTCAAACAATTTAGCAAAAGAAGCCCCCGCATCAAACTCCGCTCCGGCCGTAGATTTTTGCATGTACCGATGCACCGTCATGTATTGGCTGTATATTTTTTTGCATGCGACACATTGCTGTAAATGCTGCTCTACGGTTTTCTTCCAAGGGAAAGCAATTTCACCGTCGATATAAGCGGATAAAAGATCTCTATTAGGGCATGTAGACATTATCTTCTCCTATAACTTTTGCTAAATACTCTCGTGCACGAAAAATGCGAACTTTTACATTTCCTTCGCTGATACCGAGGATACGTCCAATCTCTTTATAATTCAACTCGGTATATTCGCGAAGCTGCAATGCGATCCGCAGTTTCTCAGGCAGCTGCTCCAGCGCATGCTGCACATCTTGAATAGTTTCGTCTTTCAAGAGCGCGGTTTCGCCTGAGTCCATTTTACGCTGGTCTTCTTTAAACGCACGTGTGTATACTTTCCGCTCCAACACTCTCCGTTTTGCATAGTTGAGCGCAGCATTTTTTACCACTCGAATCAGCCAATACTTTGCGTCATTTAATGATGGAAACTTCATCTCTTTTTCCGTCATCTTGATTAGCGCATCATGGCATAGATCTTCCGCTGCGTCTTCTTCTCGTACAATATTATAAGCGACCTTGTACAACGCAGGGACTGCAGCATCATAAATGGTTTTAAAATCCTTATCGGAGAGCGCATCTAACGGCGCTAATTTATCAAACAATTTAGTCTCCCCAAGGTTACATTTTTCGCCACAGCGTTCCGTTCGCCGTATCTTCCAAAGCGATTCCGCGATCTTTCAACAAGTTTCGGATTTCATCGGCCCGTTTAAAGTCCTTATTTTTTTTTGCTGCTGTCCGTTCGGCAACTAAGCGTTCGATTTCTTCTGCATTATCGACCGATTCCGACTCGGTATGAAGCGCTTCCGCTTCTTCTATCAAATGCAATGCAAGCACGGTATCGAAAATACGAATCAGCGTAATGATTTCGGCAGCTTCAAGCTCTTTATCTTTAATTGCTTGCTGCAGTACGGAAAGCGCACGCGGCGTTGAAATATCTTCTTCGAGCGCCTTCACAAAGTCCGACAAATAGTTGCGTGCCTTTTCGGTATGGAGCAGCGAAGCAGCCCGGTTAGCCGTTACGCTATCGGAGGGGAAATCGGGAAGCGCTTTTGCTTCGGCAAGCAGATTGGCAATCCGCTGCTCAAGGTTTTTACGTGCATTTTTCGCGGTATCCATCGCTTCCCACGAAAAGGTAAGCTGACTGCGGTAATGGCCTCCCAATAACAGGAACCGGTAATCGAGCGGAGCATAGCCGTCTTCAATCACCTTATCCAACGTGATAAAATCGCCGGTAGACTTGGACATCTTCCCCTTATTCATCACCAAAAATTCGTTATGGAGCCAATACTTTACCCATTTTTTTCCGGTCGCACCTTCCGACTGGGCTATCTCGTTCGTATGATGGATACGGATGTGGTCAATACCGCCCGTATGAATATCGAATTGTTCGCCCAAATACTTCATGCTCATTGCGGAACATTCGATATGCCAGCCGGGATATCCCCTGCCCCACGGAGAATCCCACACTAAAGCTTGATTTTCAAACTTGCTTTTGGTGAACCACAGCACAAAATCATGCGGATTGCGCTTGTTTTCATCAACTTCGATACGGGCACCGGCCTTGAGCTCTTCGAGCCTAATCGAAGCAAGCTCTCCGTATGTAGGGAAGGTCGTAATATCGTAATAGAGATTACCTCCAGCCGAATACGTGTGCCCATTCGATTCAATCCGTTTGATCAGTTCTATCATATCGGGAACGTGATCGGTTGCCTTGCATACGACATCAGGGCGGCGGATATTGAGCCGTTCGGTATCCTTAAAGAATGCTTGAGTATAGAAATCGGCAATTTCCAAAACGCTCTGCCCGCGCTCCTTTGCCGTTTTTACCATTTTATCTTCGCCGTCATCGGCATCGCCCGAAAGGTGACCGATATCGGTTATATTCATTACATGGGTTACCGGATAGCCTAAAAAACGCAACAGGCGCGACAACGTATCTTGGAATACATATGCCCGTAAGTTACCGATATGAGCATAATTATAAACTGTCGGCCCGCAACCGTAGAAGCCTATTTTCTGTTGATCAACAGGCACGAACTCTTCCATCCTATGCCCCAATGTATTATATATGCGTAAACTCATAAAAATCTCCTGTATAATGACCGGTTACCGCTTTTATAAACAATGGCAATAGTATATAGTGTTTTAATATGTTTAATCTAGGAGAAAAAGAGAAAAAAAACAGCTTTCCGGTTAAATTCCGTGATATAATACAAAAAAAGATTGAATTGAGCTCTTTTACAAGTTTCAAAATCGGAGGAGATGCCGATATATATATTACGCCCTCATCAGCAGAGGAATTGGCGGCAGCTCTGGCGTTTATTAAAGCAGATCGCATACCGTCAATACTGTTGGGCGGAGGAACGAATCTGCTGATTTCGGATGAAGGAATACGAGGCGCCGTTATTCACACCTGCCGCCTCAACAAAATTCGGCTGATAGAATCTACCGGAAAGATGCTTGTTCAAGCGGAAGCAGGGGCGCTAATGCAGGATGTAGCGGAATTTTGCGCGGAACACGGCCTGACGGGTCTGGAAGATTTTGCAGGACTTCCCGGAACGGCGGGAGGAGCGGTTTTTATGAATGCCCGCTGTTACGAAAAATCGATTTCCGATATATTGATTTCCGCATCGGTATTGTATTTTTCGGAAAAAGGCTGCACAATAAAAGAATACGAATGCCGCCAAGAAGAATGGGGATATAAGCGCTCACCCTTTCAGCCTCAAAACAAACGGTATGCCGAGCTTAACGATGATCGGCCTGTCATTGTTTCTGCAACGTTTCTGACTGCACAAGGAGATACGGCACTTATCCGTTCAACGATGGAAAGCCGCATAGCGGATAGGACTGCAAAGGGCCATTTTAAACTTCCGTCAGCGGGCAGTGTCTTTAAAAATAATCATGCGTTTGGGAAACCTTCCGGTCAACTGATAGACGAAGCCGGTTTACGCGGATTGCAAATAGGAGGCGCTCAAGTAGCGCCATGGCACGGAAATTTTATTGTGAATACCGGTTCTGCAACGGCGCGAGACGTCATGGAACTGATTGCAATAATTCAAAAACGGGTGAAAGATAGAACCGGCTTTAAACTTGAGCCGGAAATCATCGTTGGGAATCTCTAAAAACTGAAGTTTTTAGAGATTTTCCTTAGATTTAATTTGTCGGTTAGAGAGGTTATATACATTGCAGCAGACTGGTATTATAATAAACAAGCAAAAAAGAAGAGGGTAATAAAGTGCTTCAACTATCTTTCGTAAATTTTAAACGCGGATCTTATATCCTCATTGAAGGGAAATCCGATACCGACCGTTTTTATATTATCCAAAGCGGACAAGTACAAATTGCAAAACAAAAAGAAGTTGTAGCGGAAGAAGAGGGAAATCTCCTCGGACCGGGCGACTTTTTAGGGGTTATCGCCTGTATGGCGCACCATAGTCAGATCGAAACGGCTATTGCAGTTTCCGATGTTGTGCTTATTGCCGTACACTATGAGCAATTTCCCGAACTGATTGAAAAAAATAATCCCATTGCAATGAAGATTATTTATTCGTTCAGTAAAAGAATGCGCTATTTGGATGAAGCTCTTACCCGAATCACCCTTAAAAGGAATATTGAAACAGATATTTCCCATCTTTTTACCATCGGCGAATATTATCTTAGAATGTCAAAGTTTGAACTTGCATTGTATGCCTATTATCATTATTTAAAAGAAAAACCGGACGGCCAATATGCTGAAACGGCACGAAAACGCTTTATGGCGATAAAGTCCACCGGTGTAAAAGCGCCGATTGAAATGCTCGAACCGGACACCAAGCAAATGGTGCGGGTGTATAACCGCGAATCGATGATTTTCTGCGAATGCCAGTCAGGTGCGGAACTGTATATCATCCAAAAAGGTCGTGTAAAAATCTCGAAGATCGTAGATAACAGCGAGGTATTGCTTGCCGTTCTCAGAGAAGGAGATATGTTCGGAGAGATGGCGTTGCTCGAAAATAAACCGCGATCGGCAACCGCTATTACTGCTGCAGAAGAATGCCAGCTTTTAGCGGTAAACCGGCAAAACTTCAATCAAATGGTTACAACTCAGCCGCAGCTGATTACCCGTCTAACCACAACCCTTGCCGACCGTATTTGGGCGATGTACAAGCAGCTGGCAAATACGCTCATTCCCGTTCCGATTGAAAAGATGTATGATATGCTGAGCATTCAGCTTGAAAAATTGCGAATACAACCCGGCGCCGGCAAGCAGCATACCTTCCTATTCGGGCCTGCGGAGCTTGCAAAAATGTGTAGTATTCCTAAAGAACAGGTCTCGCAAGCGATTGCAGAGTTTCTGATGACACCGATTGTGCGCAGTACCGACGACAGTATTATCATCACCGATACGCTTGAACTATCAAAGCAGACTGCTTACTTTAAAAAGATGCAGGAAATTGAACAAGCGCGCAAGCAATCCCGTGCCAACGAACCGACCTATCGCGGGAAACCGGTCCGGTAATACGATGGGAAACTCTAAAACCTGAGATATTTAGAGGTTTCCGATAAAAGAGCGAGGATTAAGATGAAATCTCTTCTGTATACGACTTTTCTGATTTTCACCGCTATAATACCTATAGCGGCGGCCGAGACTCCTCCATCGCCGGTAAAACAATCAGGCCAAGCAGCTCAAACTTTTGCCGAGAATCAGACAAGTGCCCCTGCAAAACAAGACAAAAAACAGGATAAAGCCGCATTACCGACTGAATACCGCAATATCATACTCGGTATGAATATCGATGCGGCCAAAGAAGCGCTTAAACAAGATGCCGTGTTCGGATACCGCGGCGAACGAGATGTGTCAATGCTATTGACTGAAAACAGAAGTCTTATCGAATCGGCAGGTTCTTACTTTATCAGCAGGTCATGGTTTCAGTTTTACAAGGACAATCTGTATACAATGATCTTTAAGTTAAACACCGATACGGTCGATTACTATTCGGTCTATTCAAAGTTTTGTGAAAAATACGGCGAGCCGACATCTATTAATCCGCAGCGGGCTGTGTGGGAGGACGAACATACCAGAGTCGTTATCGAACGGCCGCTCATCGTAAAATATATCGATTTAACGGTATTCAACGAATTGATTTCGCAAAGCACTACCGAAAAAGCCGCTACCGAAACCAACCGCCAAAACTTTATCGACGGATTTTAGGCATGGGGATATGGGGATATTCTAAAAGTCGACCGCTTTCGGGATACTCCCCGCTCTCATAGGAAAAATCACCATGTATTTTTATTCCATACAAACCAGTTTCAAATACACGACCATCGTCTTATATTTTTGTTTCTTCGCAGCAACGGTTCTATCGTGCACAAACGTTGAAAAACCGAAAACTTCTATCACTATCTCCATCGAATCGAAAAAAACGGGAGCCGATATTCCAATCAAT
>ERZ772960.1089-NODE-1089-length-22472-cov-6.479235_pt1 | contig 22472 bp, 21 predicted proteins | sample MGYA00580678_ERZ772960 | MGnify/ENA primary metagenome ERZ772960 (study PRJEB29015, sample SAMEA2737930) | human oral metagenome | biome: human oral; feature: human-associated habitat; material: dental | place: China | collected 2059 ... | reverse complement strand
CTGCAAACCGAAATACCCCGATGCGATCGTCGGTTATATTTCGCGGAACAGGGGCATCACCGTGCACCGCGCCGACTGTCTCACCTACCAGCGCATTCAGGACATCGAACATCGCTCCATCGAAATCGACTGGGACGTGGAAAATAAAAAATAATCAATATGCACGGTGCGATCGCGAGGCACCGACGACAATTGGCGGCAAGTGCGTTGTAACTGCCGTATACACAGCGCGCTTTTTATGCTATAGCTACGGAAATGCCAATTACATCGAGGTTCTTATGAAAAAAATACAATCCCATATCATCGTATTGCCGTTCGTGCTGGTCGCTACTCTCGTATGCGTTTCGTGCAAATCCGCCGCGCCGATTTCAGCGGATCCGTATGCCGCACATTCTTCGGGCACGGAGATAAAGCGGCAGGAAAACGACGACGCACCTCGCAATATCGTACGTCCGAAAAGCGGCAACGCATTTACGAATTTTTTTACCGGCGGACAGCAGGACATCGAAATCGATATGACGCGCGTATTCCAAAAAACCGCGTTCGGCACACTGAAAGAAGAAGACGCGCTGTGCATTTACAATATCGAAACGGGGCTTTCGGGCTTTGCCGCATGGTACCGCGGCGGCATGTATCACGTGCTGCTGAATAAAGCCGGCCGCGGTATGTTTCGCGAAGCCGTCAATCGATATCTCGACGATTTTGAAAATAAACGGCTCGACAGAAAAGGCAATCGGACGAAGATCTACGGCGAATACCCGGTTTCACTGCAGTGGGGTTCCTTTGCAAGGATAATCAATAACCGCGCGCAGTCCCGTGTACAATTCGGATACGAATTCAAAAACGGGTCCCCCTACTTTTTACTTTCCGTGCCGTCGGCTGAAAACGAAGAATACAATTCCGGCCGATCAAAAATTGAAGCGTCCGCAACGCTGAGATTTTACTTTACAAAAGCGATGACGTCGCAGATGATGAACGCGCTCACCGAAGAAAAAATAGATGCGGCGATTGTGCCGTATATGCAGCGTGTCCAAAGCAAGAACAAAGAACCGGCGCACGACGAATATTGAGCGGGGAAAGCTGCCGGAACACCCCGAAATTAATAATTATTAATTAACGATCGCCGGCAAAGATCAATTCTTTTGTCGGCGAATTTCTTTTTGGCACAGCTCGTCGCACAGTTCGTTGTATTTGATTCCCGCGTGTCCTTTTACCCACGACCACGAAATATCGAGCGATGCGGAAAGGGTATCGAGTCTTTCCCACAAATCGCGGTTTAAGACGGTTTTTTTCGCCGCAGTGCGCCAGCCGTTTTTTTTCCACGAGCGGATCCAGGACGTAATGCCGTTTTTGACATATTGGCTGTCGCAAAAAATGTGTACCGGCCGTCCGCCGTACTGCGGGTTTTGCACGACGGCGGAAAGCGCACCGATCGCCGCAGTGAGCTCCATACGGTTATTTGTCGTTGATTTTTCTCCGCCGCTTATCGTTTCTTCTTTTTCGCCGTCGACGATGACGCATGCCCAGCCGCCCGGCCCGGGATTTCCGCTGCAGCCGCCGTCGGTATAGATGACGAGCGTTCCGTTTTTGAAAGGTTCTGTCATAGCAAATCGCTTTTTGTTAAAAAAAATTCCGTCAGCGAAGACGCTGCACAAGCGCTTCGATTTCCGCGTCGGTCATACCGTTGGCGGAAAGATATGCTCGTGCGCCTTTTACAGGCGACAAGCCTCCGACGATCGTTTTATACATCGGCTCGAAATTCGCCTTCGCAATAACGTTGTATTTATAGCTGCCTCTTTCCACATGATAAAAATTGACATAACTTTGCATATAATCGCGCATCGCTTCTTCTTTGCTTGCGCCCATGAGCGATTCGAGCAAAATCATGATAAAGCCGGTACGATCCTTTCCTTCGTTGCAGTGCAGGTAATACGGCCCTTCATGGCTGATCATAAAGCGCAAGCCGCCGATAATACCCGCAGCAAATATATCGCTTGTAAAATCCATGTTCATACTGAGGCACACGACGCCGCCCGCTTTATCGAGCGATGCGTAATACGCCGAGTATTGAGGATTCGACGGGTCGAGATAGGACGTGAGTTCGTTTCGGGAATCGGACATATCGACGACCGTTTTGATTTTTGCCTTTTCCATAAGAGAGGACGCATAGGGTGCGCGCGTCCAGCCCTTTTTCGCAGGGTGACTCCCTCGATATAAAATATTTTTTCCGATCGATCCGAGCGACACGCATCTGAAATTGGCAAAGGCTTCATCCGACGCATAACCGTTCCTTTTATCGGTTCCGGTAAGGGAGCGCAGCGCGTACTGTTCGCGGTAGCCCGCTTTTTGTTTCATCGAAACGGTGAGTGCGGATCCGACACCGACGTTCGCCGTTACGTTCAGTTTTCCGTAATTGATGCACGCGGCGATAAAGCCGCCTGCGTGATTCGTGCGTACGAGAAAGGCGCCCTTATCGACATCGTAATTCGCGACGACGGGAGCGTTGAACGTATAGCCGTTGTCGAAGCGCACGGTTACGATATCGCCGTGTTCATAGCCCGCTTTTTGCATATCGGCAAACGCGATATCGGTGACGGCGTGCCCGTATTTTTCTATCGCCGTCACTTTCCCGCGAAACGTCTTCCATTCGGGCGTCTGCGCGGGTTTCGCTTCAGGCGCCTTTCCTTCGGCCGCCGTCTTCGGAGCGGACGCACAACTTGCAAATAACAGTGCCGCCGCAAAAATCGAAAGCATACAACGAACGCATTTCATACATTCCCCCGTCCGCCGATAAAAGCGGGATCAGAATACATGCCGGTCGATCCTTTTCGAATCAAAGGGCACTCACAGCGCCGCTGTAGGTACGGCGCTCGAAATTTCGTACTTGCGCGTTCATAACGTTTGCGCTCGCGTGCACATTGTACGACGCGGCGCTTTCGGCACGCTTACACCAGTCCCTGCGCGATCATCGCGCGGGCGACTTTGACGAACCCCGCGATATTCGCACCGGCGACATAGTCGCCTTTTACGCCGAACTCCTTCGCCGTATCGTACGCGTTGTCGTGGATGTTCGTCATGATCCGCTTGAGCTTCGCGTCGACTTCTTCCGCCGACCACGAGAGGTGTTCGCTGTTTTGACTCATTTCAAGGCCGGAAACGGAAACGCCGCCCGCGTTCGAAGCTTTGCCGGGAGCGAAAAGCACCTTCGCGTTTTGAAACTTCGCCGTCGCGTCGAGCGTACTCGGCATATTCGCACCTTCCGCGACAAGCCGAACTCCGTTTTTAATAAGCATATCGGCATCTTTTCCGCACAGTTCGTTTTGCGTCGCGCACGGAAATGCACAATCGACTTTTACCGACCACGGTTTCGCATTCGCGGTAAACTTCGCTTCGGGAAATTTTTTTACGTATTCGGAAATGCCCTTATGCGCGGCGCGGAGCTTTTTTACGTAGTCGAGTTTTTTTTGCGTAATGCCCTGTGTATCGAAAATGAATCCCGTGTGATCGCTGAGCGTCACGGGTTTCGCTCCAAGCTGAATCAATTTTTCTACAGCGTACTGCGCGACGTTTCCGTCTCCCGACACCGAACACGTTTTGCCGGTAAAGTCTTCACCGATTTTTTTCAGCATACACTCCGCAAAATAGATGAGCCCGTAGCCCGTCGCTTCCGTACGGATGAGCGAGCCGCCGAAGTCGAGCCCCTTACCGGTGAGCACTCCGGAAAACGTATTCGTAATGCGCTTGTACTGTCCGAACATAAACGCGACTTCGCGTCCGCCCACTCCTTTGTCGCCTGCCGGCACGTCCGTATCGGGGCCGATGTGGCGGTACAATTCCGTCACGAACGATTGGCAAAAGCGCATCACTTCCGCGTCCGATTTTCCGTGCGGATCGAAATCGCTTCCGCCCTTGCCTCCGCCCATCGGGAGCGTCGTTAAACTGTTTTTGAGTGTCTGCTCAAAACCCAAAAATTTCAAAACCGAAAGATTCACTTCGGGGCTGAAGCGCAGGCCTCCCTTGTACGGGCCGATCGCGCTGTTGAACTGCACGCGGTATCCGCGGTTGATGTGAGGTGCGCCCTTGTCGTCCGTCCACGGCACGCGGAACATGACGGTGCGTTCCGGCTCTACGAAACGCTCGAGGACCGCATTGCGTTCAAGTTCTTTTTGCATCTTTGCAACGGCGGGTTCGATCGTCGTTAAAACTTCCTGAACCGCTTGGAGGAATTCGCTCTGATCCGCATTTTTCAGCTGAACGTCTTCCCAAATCCGTTTGACGTATGCGTTTTTCATTTTTCTTCTACCTTCTTATCCGGCCGAGTTCATTGAAGCCGAATAAATAATACTAGCGCAAATTATCGTTTTTGGGTAGTATGTCGCTATGACGCTCTACGTTACCCGACACGGCGAAACCGAATGGAATGCAAAACACATCATCTCGGGTCTTGCAGAAATTCCGCTGTCGGAAAAAGGCAGGCTGCAAGCAGCTTCTCTCGCCGCCCGACTTGCCGAACATCAAAACGATTATCGCATCAAACACATTCTCGTCTCGCCTCTCGGCCGCGCACGGGAAACCGCATCCTATATCGAAAAGGCGCTCGGCATCGATGCCGTCGTCGAAGAACGTTTGCACGAAATCGATTTCGGCGCATTCGAACACACGAGCACACGGGGCGCGGAATTCCTTGCGATAAAGGCGAATCCGTATAAACGCTTTCCCGGAGGCGAATCGCTGCTCTATGCCGCTTACCGCGTTTACGGAGCTATCGAAGAAGGGCGCGCGCGCTTCGCTCCCGACAATATACTCTTCGTGTGTCACGGTATGCTTTCGGTGCTTATCAGCACGTACTTTCAGGATTACGAAACCATCGAAGAATTCACGAACAGCGGCTTTGAAAACTGCGGCTTACAGGCCTACGAATTCAAGTGATGAAGCGGATCGCACGGATCAAAATTAATAATTATTAAATTATAGGAATATACGATGAAAAAACAAACGATACTGCCGGCTTCGGCGCTGGTGTGCGCCGCGGCGCTTGCTCTGCTGTTTTTCGCCTTCGGGCGGAAAAGCGCCGGAAAAGCTTCCGGTGCGGAAACGGCTTTTTTAACAAAATCGCAAAGCGCTCCCGCCGCACCGAAAACGGCTGAAGAGGTGCAGCGGGAAAAAGACGAGGCGCTCGTCCGTTCCGTGATTTCAAAGATGAGCGCTCGGGCGAGGGAAACGATCGTCATAGACGATTACGGTGAATTTATCGCGGATTTAAAAGCGGTGCTCGAAGAAGACGCACAAAATCCGAAAGACGATCTTTCGCTTTTGACCCTCGTCGATAAAACGCATCCGCTCCCCGACGGCTACGCCCCTGCCCGCCTCATTCCGCTCGTCAAAAACGATGCGTTCAACATTATCCGAAACGATCTTTCGTTGAGACCCGAAGCCTACGAAGCGCTCATCGTTATGGGGCGAGAAGCAAAAAAAGACGGCATTACCCTGCTTGTAAGCTCGACATACCGCTCCTACGAATATCAAAAAAAAGTATTCGAGCGCTGGGTTGCGATCGACGGACTTGCGGAAGCCGAAAGGGAAAGTTCTCGAGCGGGCACGAGCCAGCACCAGACGGGTCTCGTCATCGACTTCGGTTCCATCGACAACACCTTCGCAAACACCCGCGCGGGCGCGTGGATGCGAAATCACGCCGAAAGTTTCGGCTGGAGTTTGAGCTTTCCCGACGGCTATGAGGACGCGACGGGCTACCGCTGGGAAAGCTGGCACTTCCGCTACATCGGAAAAGCCGCATGCGCGTTTCAAAAAAAATACTTCGGCGACATCCAACAGTTTACGCTCGAATTCATCGACGCGTGGAAATCTTTATGATCGAAGAAATCACGCTCATCGTACGCCCCGAAGACGAGCACGATGAACGGGTATTGAAACATAAAGCGACGGAAGCGCTTTCGAAAAAAAATATCAACGTCCGCCCTGAAGACATACGACTCGCAGTCGTAAAGCGTTCGATCGACGCACGGCACGGCCGCATACGCATCTGCCTGCGCTGCAAAGCCTATATCGGCGAAGCGCCCGACGTACAATTCGAAAAGTCCGTTCCCGAATGGAAGCGTGCCGACGGAGCAAGACGCGTCGTCATCGTCGGATCCGGTCCCGCCGGATTGTTCGGCGCACTCCGCCTGCTTGAAGACGGCATCACGCCGATAATCGTCGAACGGGGCGAAGAGACGGACGAGCGCAAAAAAACGATAGCTAAGATCGGTACGAAAGGCTCGGTCGACGGCGACAGCAATTACTGTTTCGGCGAAGGAGGCGCCGGCGCGTTCAGCGACGGAAAGCTTTACACGAGAAGTACAAAGCGCGGAGACGTAGGCCGCATCCTCGCCCTGTTCAATTTTTTCGGCGCGTCCGAATCGATCCTCTCCGACGCGCACCCGCACATCGGTACGGACAAGCTTCCGAAAATCGTAAACGCGATGCGCGAAAAGATCATGTCACTCGGAGGCGAATTTCACAGCTGCACGAAGTGCGTCGATTTTCTCACGGAAACCGAAAACGGCAAAAAACGCATCACGGGAATCGCCGCAGAGCATACGAAAACGAAAGAGAAGCGCACGATCGAAGCGGACGCGGTGCTGCTTGCATCGGGACATTCGGCAAACGACATATACGCCCTCGTCGCGCGATGCGCTCCGGAAGCGCTCGAAGCGAAAACCTTTGCAGCGGGCGTGCGCGTCGAACACCCGCGAGAACTCATCGATGCGATTCAGTTTCACGGAAAAAATTTTCACTCCGCAGAATACCGCCTTACGACGCAAGTCTCGGGGCGAGGCGTCTATTCTTTTTGCATGTGTCCCGGAGGCTTTGTCGTGCCGTCGGCGACAAGCGATGACGAAATCGTCGTAAACGGTATGTCGTCGAGCAGGCGCAATTCAAAGTGGTCGAACGCGGCGATCGTCGTCGAAACGCGGCCGGAAGACATCCCCGAAGAATTTATTAAAAAAGCGGGCGACTGTCCCGCCCTTGCGGGCTTGTATTGGCGGACGCATCTCGAACGCGAAGCGAAGCTGCACGGAGGGGGACAAGCGGCACCCGCGCAACGCATGGAAGATTTCCTTTTACACCGCAAAAGCGATTCGCTTCCTCCGACGAGCTTTACGCCCGGCATCGTCGCAAGCAGACTCGACGAATGGCTTCCCGAGCACATCGAAAAGAGGCTCGAAAAAGCGTTTGTCGATTTTAATAAAACGATGCGCGGCTTTATTTCGCACGATGCGCTCCTCACCGCCGTCGAAACGCGCACATCGACTCCCGTCCGCATACTGCGAGATAAGGAGACGGGCGAATGCGTTTCCGTCGCGCGCCTCTATCCCGCAGGTGAGGCTTCGGGTTATTCCGGCGGTATCGTATCGTCGGCTATGGACGGAGAAAATGCGGCAGCATTCATCGCAGAGCAAATCAAATCGGTATGTTGACTATACGCGGAAAAACAGCCATACTGTTCGTATGCATACCGCCGCACGAAAATCGGTTCGATACGACGATATCGGCAGAATAGATGCTCCCCAAATCTGCGCCCTGCCGGGCGTGCTCGACAACATAAGCAAAGAAGGATGCAAAGTGCATTACCCTTTTGCCGTGGTAGTCGACCTCGACAGCGATTATGAAATAAAAGTCATGCCTTCCCACATCGCCGGCGAAATGCACAAAGCCCCCTTTACGCTGCTCTGTCATCCGCGTTGGGCAAAAGAAGACAAAGGCGTAACCGAAATCGGCTTCCGAATTCTCCGCTCCCCCGACTCCGTCCATCTTTCCGAATATATCGCAAGTCTTTCGGACGCCGCCGAAGATCAGACGGTCGAAAACCAAATCGTCGGCTCCGTATGCCAAGTAGTGTAAAAAAATTACCGGGCGCAGCGTTTTTATCGTTTCCCGACATGTACGATATGCTCGCCGCCGAACTTCGCGAACGTTTTTTTTGCGATTTGCAAGAGTCCGTTCGGTACGGAGATTTGCTCTATATGCCGCATATCGACAATTTATTAATTAATAATTTACAAAATAAAAGCGAAGCGATCGACGATGGGAAAAATGCACAAGGCATTCCCTTCTTGCGTGTGCCGTATTGGTGCCGCACCGCCATGCTCTCACCTCTCTCGATCGATTTCGAATCGATCGGCGATGCTTCCCGCGAACTTTCGGACATACAGCGAAACTGGGCGCCGTATGACTATCAATTTTTCAGACGATCGGCTCTCATCAGAGAAAAGCTTCCGTATATCAATCTGAAAGAACGCTCCTTTCCCGTGCGCATACCGGCTGTACCTATCGGATTATATACGCTTACCGGAAAACACACGATGCTCGCCTCGGCCGCAACGACGAGCTTTTTGCCCGCAGGTGCGATTCGTTTTACGGAAAATCACGAAGACCCGCCGAGCCGCGCATATCTGAAACTCTACGAAGCGCTGACGCTCATGCGCCTTTTTTTCGGCTGCGACTTGCCGGGAAAAGGCGAACGCTGTTTTGACGCCGGTGCAAGTCCCGGAGGCTGGACGTGGGTGCTTACAGGTTTGGGCTGTAACGTGCTTTCCGTAGACAGGGCGGAACTCGTACCCGAACTTATGAAAAACCCCCTCGTCGATTTTTTGCGCCACGACGCTTTTACGCTTAAACCCGAAGACGTCGGTGCTTGCGATTGGGTTTTCAGCGATGTGATATGCTATCCCGAAAGGCTTTATGAATGGATCGGTATGTGGCTTTCAAGCGGTCTTTGCCGCAACATGATCTGCACCGTTAAAATGCAAGGCGGCATCGATTGGCAGCTTATCGAAAAATTTGCAGCGCTCCCCGACAGCCGTCTCGTACATTTGAATTACAATAAGCACGAACTTACATGGCTCTGCTGCAAAAAATAATTAAAAAAAATTAATAAAATAAATATCGACTTAAAAAAAATCGGACGCCCCTCCGCAGATATCGCCGAATAATCTGCAAAAAGAACATCCGTTTTCTAAAAAAATTAATTTTTATTTTTCAAAATATCGCGAATTTCTTCCAAAAGCACGACATCGGCAGGCTTTGCGGGAGGCGCTTCGATTTCTTCTTCTTTTTTCTTAAATCGTTCGAATATTCTGACGACCGTAAAAATACAGATTGCGACGATCAAAAAATCGACGACGGTCTGTATAAACTTACCGTATGCGACCGTCGCTTCACCGATTTTGACACTCAAATTCGTAAAATCGATACCGCCGATCAACAAACCGATAAGCGGCATAATGACATCGTTTACGAGGCTCGAAATGATTTTTCCGAACGCACCGCCGATGATGACACCGACCGCCATATCGACGACATTGCCGCGGGAAATGAATTTTTTAAAAGCCGTCGCTTCTTTCGATGCCGCGGAAAATCCGCTCTTTAAGCTGAACTTATTTTCCGAATTGTTTTCACCCATAGATTGCTCCTGTAATTGCAATTGATACATTAGGGAACCTCTAAAAACTTCAATTTTTAGAGGTAACTTTGAAAATGCGATATCAGAATATGCTTTGTCGGACTTTCTGTCAATGATACGACAGATCGATTTCCGTGTTTTCCCGTAACCTGCGCTTGTCATAATTTTTTTTAATAGATATAGTACAAACTGTTTTAAAACACGCCGACGCGCTTTCTGCGAAATACGCGCACGACTGCATTCTTTTTCGAAAGTTAAAACTTTGCTTGAAGCTTCGCTGCAAGTACCTGCAAAAGTTTTTATGGAGGATGATGAAAAACGCCGTCTGAAATATCGCCGGCGTCTTTCATTCCGAGTTTGCTTGGATGTTTGCAGAAGACGTATATACGTGCCGTTTTAATAAAATTACACGAAATACGATACGCTTTATTTTGCAAACTCGACTATTCGACGTGTGCGCCGCTCGAAACTTCGCGCTTACGCGCTCGTTGCGAGTCTCGCGCACGACTAAAAACTTTTTCGAAAGTTAAAACTTTCTGCAAAAGTTTTTATGGAGGATATATGATAGAAGTTTCGCACTTGTCTCGAAATTACGGGACATTCCGTGCGGTAAACGATGTGAGCTTTTCGATCCCGACGGGGCAAATCGTCGGTCTGCTCGGCCCGAACGGCGCGGGCAAAACGACGACGATGCGCATGATCACCGGTTTTTTAAAACCGTCCGGCGGCACGATTTCGATCGACGGAGTGAACATCGAAGATGCAAGCGTCGCATCGAAACGAAAGATCGGCTACATGCCCGAAGCCGCGCCTCTCTACGGCGATATGATAGTCGAAGATTACCTGCGCTATATCGCGGACATGCAGGGCGAAAATGCCGATGAAAAAATCCCCCGTCTGTGCGAAGAGTGCGGTCTCAAAGAAGTGATGGATAAAAATATCTCCGAGCTTTCGCGCGGTTACAGGCAGCGTGTCGGGCTCGCGCACGCGCTCATGCACGATCCTGAAATATTGATTTTGGACGAACCGACGAGCGGGCTCGATCCGAATCAAATCGGTGAAGTGCGAAACTTGATCCGCGAAATCGGAAAGACGCGCACGGTTATCGTTTCGACGCACATACTCGGCGAAGTGGAAACGCTGTGCAGCCGCGTCATCATCATCGCAAACGGCAAGCTTGTCGCCGACAGTCCGACCGATGAACTGCGCGAACGATACGGCCATAAAGCAGCTCTCAAACTGACCGCAGGCGGATGTTCAAAAGACGATATCGCAGCCGAACTCAAATCGATTGCGGGAGTCGAAAACGTTTCGGCGGTAAGCGGAGAAGCCGTAACCGGAGATGCGGATGCGTTTTCTCTCCTCGTTTCGGTTTCGGGAACGGCTGAAGTCCGGCCGGCTCTTTTCAAAGCGATCGCAGCGAAGGGCGGCTGGTTATACGAACTTGCAATGCAGCGGAACAGTCTCGAAGACGTGTTCCACGAACTCACTACAGCGGAGGCGCAAAAATGAGCGATACGCTTAACAAAAAACATTCTCCCGCCGCCGTCATCATGAAGCGGGAACTCGCCGCGTATTTTACGAGTCCCGTCGCATACATCGTCACGGCACTCTTTCTCATCATCGCGGGTATCACCTTTTTCGTCTTTTTCTTTTTTCAAGACCGGGCGGAGCTGCGGAATTATTTTTCGCTCCTTCCGATTTTGCTTTCGTTTTTTATTCCGGCGCTGACGATGCGGCTGTTCGCCGAAGAAAAGCGAAGCGGCTCGATCGAAACGCTCATGACGCTTCCCGTCACCGAAAGCTCCGTCGCCGCAGGCAAATGGCTTGCAGCCTTTTTAAGCGCTGCCGTCATGGTCGCTCCGACAATGCTGTACGTCATTCCGCTTTTCATATTCGGCTCTCCCGATATGGGACCCGTCGTCGGAGGCTTTTTGGGCGCTTTCTTTTTGTGCGCCGCCTTTTCGGCGATCGGAGTATTCGCGTCGGCGGTTACGAAAAATCAAATCATCGCGTTTTTCACAGCCTTTATCATCTGCATTTCGCTGACGCTGATCGATTCGTTTTTGATTTTCCTGCCGGCTGAAATCGTCGCCGCACTGTCGTACATCTCCGCATCGTCGCATTTTTCATCGATCGCACGAGGCATCATCGACACGCGCGACCTCTTGTACTTCGCTTCGCTCACCGTCTTTTTCTTTTATCTCACGGTGATCGTTCAGCAAAATGAAAGGAAGTAAAAATGAAAAAAATCATCAATTGGTTTCGCTCCCCTTCGAGCGATTTTGCGCTTCTCATCGTTTTATTAATTCTCGCAAACCTTGTCGGGCGCAGGGCCTTTTTGCGTTTCGATTTGACACGTCCGAAATCCTATTCGTTGTCGGAGGCGAGCAGACAGCTCGTCAAAACGCTCGACGAACCGCTGTCGGTCCGCGCGTTTTTCAGCAGCAACTTGCCCGCTCCGTACAGCACGACCGCGCAGTACGTACGCGACATCCTCGTCGAATACAAGGGAGCGGCAAACCGCAACTTTTCCTATTCGATCGTCGATATGAGCAAAGCGGAAAACGAAACGCTCGCGCAGCAGTACGGACTGCAGCAAGTGCAGATACAACAGGTCGCGAATAACGAAGTAGGCTTCAAACAGGCGTATATGGGACTCGTCATCTCTTACGCCGACGCAATCGAAACACTCGACGGCATCACGTCGTCCGAGGGATTCGAATACAAGCTTACGACGAAAATCAGCAAAATGATTTCGGCGGCGAACGTGCTTTCAGGTCTTCCGAAAGACGAGCGCATCAAACTGACGCTCTACGTAACCGATGCGCTCAAGCAGTTCGACATACGGGGCTTCGACGATATCGAAAAGACCGTGCGCGAAGCGTACGAAAGCGTCAACAAGCAAAGCATGGGCAGAATCGATTATGAAAAAATAAATCCTTCTTCATCCGATTTGAATACGCTGCAGTCGCGCTTCGGCATACCGCTCATCAATTGGACGGCGGAAAACGGTTCGACAGGCTCGGGTGCGATCGGCCTCGTGCTGGAACACGGAAACGCGTTCCGCCTCATCCCGCTTTCGATGCAGCGATCGCTCATCGGCTACGTCATCGCGGGACTCGGAGAACTCGAACAATCGCTTTCGGAAAGTCTTCAAAGCCTGCTCTTAAAGGCGACGAAGATCGGCTACGTAACGGGGCACGGAGAGGCGCCGCTTTATTCGCAGGCCGGAGTCTCTCCTCTCATATCGCTTACAAACGATATGTACGAACTCGATGAAATCGATCTTTCAAAAGACGCGATTCCCGCAAATGTCACGTCTCTCATCGTCAACGGGCCGAAAACGGAATTCTCCGACGAAGAGTTGTATAAAATCGATCAGTTTATCATGCGCGGCGGCAACGCTCTCTTTTTTGTCGACCCCTTCGATTCGCAGGCGGCAGGCTATTATCAAGCGCCGTCGTTCGCGCCGCTTTCGACAAAGCTTGAAAAATTATTAAACGCTTACGGCATCAAGCCGGAAACGAACTACGTGCTCGACGAAAACTGCTATAAAGCGCGTCAGCAAAATTACGGAAACGTATCGTTGTGGTGGGCGCCTGTTATCCCTGCCGAACAGCTTGCAAAAAAGAACGCAATCACGGCAAACCTCGGCAGGATCATTTTTTTGCAAACCTCCGCAATCGACACGAGCGGCGCCGAAAACAACGCAGACGTGAAAGTGACAAAGCTCGTGCAGTCATCTCCGAAATCGTGGCTGCTTTCGGACAATATCCAGCTGAGTCCGATGATGTCGCCGCCCTATGATAAGTCGAGCGAAAAAGCGGAAACGCTTGCGGCGCTCGCCGAAGGAAAATTCAAAAGCGCTTTCGATTCCGATCCCGCTTCATCCGCAGAAGGAGCGCTTACGGCAAAAACGCACTTGGCTGAAAACGTGCAAAGCGGAAAAATCTTCGTCGCGGGAACGTCCGAAATCACCGGTCCGCAGCTCATCGAAGAAAACAGCTCCGAACCGATCGCGCTCTTTACGCGCAACGTCATCGACTACATGAACGGCAACGGCGATTTTTGCGCCATGCGTACGAAGGGGCTTTCGCTCAATACGCTGCATAACTCAGGAAGCGCGCTCGCATTTGCCGTGCAGTATTTCAACGAATTCGGACTTGCCGTCATCGTCGTCATCGCGGGCTTTATCGTGTGGCGCATGCGCAACAAACGCCGGGAACGCATCCGCGCAAAATACAATCCGAACGATGCGCGCATCATCGATACGAAATCGAAGGAAGGTGATACAAAATGAGCAAACGAAAAATAATTCTTTTGACGGCGTGCGTACTTTTGCTCGGCATATATATCGCGCAGCTCGCCTCTTCTCTGCGAAGTTCGGTAAAAAACAAAACGCTCGGCGCGGATCCCGATAAGCTTACAATCGAAAACGCCGGTACTCTAATCGAACTTGCAAAATCGGACGACGGTTGGACGGTCGGAGAGAGGCGCTACAAAGCGGATATAAACACAATTGACGGGCTTGTCAATGCGGTAAAAAACATACGCGTTCTCGATACCGTCGCCCAAGCCGGAAGCGATGCGGTCGATGAGCGCTACGAAATCGACAAAGCGAATGCGATTGTTGTAAAGGCGTATAAAGGAAACGAACTTGTGCGCACGCTCACGATAGGAAAAGCGTCGTCGACGGGTTCGCAGTCCTACGTTACGCTCGACGGCAAAAAAGACATATACCTCGTATCGGGAACGCTGCGCGACACGTTCAAAAAAGACGTCGCCGCTTTACGCAGCAAATCGGTATACACCGTCGATTCGAACGACCTCACCGCCGTTTCCGAAAGCATGGGAAGCACGGTGCTGTCGATTGTAAAATCGGGCGATCCCGCTGCATGGGTCGCAGCCGGCGGCGCGGCAAGCGTCGATGCGGAAAAAGCTGCGAGTTGGGCGGCATCGCTTGCCGTTCTCAATGCGGACTCGTGGCTCGACGACGATTTTATCCTGCCCGCCGCAAACGAATCCGTTACCGTTATAACGGCAGGCGATAAAGCGATTACGGTGAGCGTGTATAAAGAAGGAAACGGCGAAGAGGCGAAATACTACGGTACGTGCAGCGAAACGCCGTACAAATTTGCGCTCTCCCGCTACTCCGCGGGAAAATACCTTAAAACCGCAGCAGACATGGCTGCAAATAAGTAAAATCGACAATCGATAAAATAAATCGAAAGAGAGGCTGTCAAAAAGGTCACCGACTTTTGCGACAGCCTTTTTGTTTTTTACTTGACAAACAGTATTTTCAGTGATAATATATGAACAGTTGTTCATTTATTTATATTACCGCAAATTGTCTAAGGAGAATCGGCGTGGCGAAAAAAAAGATCGAAGGCGGACAAAGCGACAAGCGTTTTCAGGATATTTTAAACAAACTGCCTGATGAAGACGAACTGTTCGATTTGGCGGAACTGTTTAAAATTTTCGGAGACTCGACACGCGTAAAGATTTTATTCGTACTGCTCGAATCGGATATGGCGGTAAACGATATCGCAAGCGTTCTCAAAATGACGCAGTCGGCGATAAGTCATCAACTGCGTATTTTGAAAACGAACGGTCTCGTAAAATATACGCGAAACGGAAAATCGCTTATCTATTCCCTCGCCGACGGCCACGTAACGACGATTTTAAGCCAAGGCATCGAACATATAAGCGAATAAATCCGAGCAGTGCGGAGGATTTATGAGCGCATCGGATAAAAGAAAAATGCGTCAAGCATTTTTCGACTTTCGACTTACAAAGAATAAATCCGAGCAGTGTTCGTTCGCGGTACATCCGTGTACCGCTCACTACCGCATTTTTGCTTTGCAAAAATGCGCAACCGGTCTGCAAAGCAACGATACGGCATCCGTGCCGTGTAAAGCGGAACTTGCAACGAGCGCGAAGCGCGAAGTTCCCCGCGCAGGATTTATGAGCGCATCGGATAAAAGAAAAATGCTTTTAGCGTTTTTCTACTTTAGACTTATTAGGAGGAGCGAAAGAAGTACGGCTGAAATTGCGCCGCACTTCTTTCGTCCGAGTTTGTTTTCAACAAACTCGGTTTATTAAATGTGTGCGCTCACGCGCACGGCTAAAAACTTTTTCGGACATTGAAATATCCTGCAAAAGTTTTTAGAGGAGGAGCTATGAGTCACGAATGTCACTGTCATGCATGCTGCAAAAGCGAACACGAACATACACACGAACATGAGCATGAAGAAGAGAGCGAGATCAGCGTCCGTGAAATCGTCATTGCGGCGGTACTGTTTGCACTCGGTTTAATCGTCGAACACGCGCATCCTTTCAGGGCGATCGATGTTTCACTCGGTAAATTCGCGTCGGCGGATGAACTCGTTTCAATCGTACTTTTACTCGCAGCATACCTCGTGTGCGGCAGGAGCGTCGTCATCGACGCGGTAAAAAATATTATTAAAGGAAATTTCTTCGATGAAAAATTTTTGATGAGCGTCGCATCTCTCGGCGCCGTCGCAGTCGGTCAATATCCCGAAGCGGTCGGCGTCATGCTGCTCTATCAAATCGGCGAATACGCACAGGACAAAGCGGTCGACAAATCGCGCGATTCGATTCAATCGCTCATGGAAATCCGGCCGGACAAAGCATTCGTAAAACGTGGCGATAAAATAATCGAAGTATCGCCCGACGATGTGAACGTCGGCGAAACCATACTCGTCAAACCGGGGGAGCGCATTCCGATCGACGGCACGGTCGTACAGGGAAAATCGTTTCTCGATACGTCCGCCCTTACCGGAGAAGCGGTGCCGCGACGCGTATTCGTCGGAAGCGACGTTATGGCGGGCGCGATCAATACGGACAGCGTGATCGAAATCGAAACGACGAAGATCGCCGGAGAATCGGCCGCCGCGCGCATCATCGAACTGGTCGAAAAAGCGCAGGAAAAAAAGGCGAAATCGGAACGCTTTATCACGCGGTTTTCAAAAGCGTATACGCCTATCGTGTGCGTAGCGGCGGTTTTGCTTGCGCTCATTCCGTCCCTCATCACGGGCGATGCGCACACGTGGGTGTACCGCGCGCTCATCTTTCTCGTCGTCTCCTGCCCCTGCGCGCTCGTCATATCGGTGCCGCTCGGATTTTTCAGCGGTATCGGAACGGCAAGCAAAAACGGCATCCTTATCAAAGGAAGCGAATGCGTCGAAACGCTTGCGCGGACACAGACGGCGGTATTCGATAAAACGGGAACTTTAACAAAAGGCGTATTCGCCGTTACGGGAGTTCACCCGACGGACGAAGAGCGCATACCGGCGGACGAACTCATCGCAATCGCGGCGCATGCGGAAACCTATTCGAATCATCCGATATCGAATTCGATCAAAGCGGCGCATTCCGGAGCATGCTGCAATCTCGTAAAGATCGCCGATGCGGAAGAGATAAGCGGAGAGGGCATCAGCGTCGTCCTCGACGGAAAGCGCGTACTTGCCGGTAATATGAAACTGATGGAATCGCACGCGGTAGAAGGCATCGTTCCGTGCAGCTTAAACGATTTCGGAACGGTCGTACACGTCGCAGTGGACGGATTGTATGCGGGACACATCGTGATAGCCGATCAAACGAAAGACGACGCGGCTTTTGCCGTCAAAAAGCTTCGGAAGCTCGGCGTCAAAAAAATCGTCATGCTCACCGGCGACAACAGAGAAACGGCGGAAGAAGTCGCGTCCGAAATCGGAGTCGATACCGTTTTTTCGGAACTCCTTCCCCAAGATAAAGTCGATAAAGTGGAAGCGCTGCTTGCGGAGCTCGGCGAAAAACCGCGGCGTCCGACGCTCCTCTTTGCCGGCGACGGCATCAACGATGCGCCGGTGCTCGCGCGGGCCGATACGGGGATCGCGATGGGCGGGCTCGGAAGCGATGCTGCGATAGAATCGGCGGATGCCGTCATCATGACCGACGAACCGGCAAAGATAGCGGATGCGATTTCGATTTCACGGAAAACCGTACGCATCGTCACCGAAAACATCGTCGTTTCGCTCATCGTAAAAATCGGTATCATGGCGCTCGGGGCCTTCGGTATCGCAAATATGTGGACTGCCGTTTTCGGCGATACGGGCGTGGCCCTCCTCGCCGTAGCGAATTCGATGCGCGTCATGCTGTGGAAAAAGCGAGGGTGATGAGGCCGATTTCCCACTCCGCCGTTTTTGTGCTATACTCCGTCTATGATTCGGCTCGTCGCTTTTCTCGGAAATTACGGGCGCACATACGAAAATACGCGCCACAACGCCGCGTGGCTTTTTGCGGATTCATTGCCCTTTGCACACCGTCTTTCGTGGCAGCATAAATTCAAAGGCGCTTTTTGTTCGCTCGATGCATCCCGCCTCGCTTCTTGGGCGGAGGAATATCACCTCGGCACTTCAAACGCCCGAACCGCTTCCGACGCGATATATTTTTTAAAGCCCGAAACCTATATGAACGCATCGGGCGAAAGCATCGGTGAACTCGCAAACTTTTACAAACTCACGGCAGATCACATACTCGTCGTGCACGATGAGCTTGAACTTCCGGCAGGTACGATCAGCTTAAAAAAAGGAGGCGGGCTCGGCGGACACAACGGGCTCCGTTCGACAAAAGCCGTTTTAAATACGGCGGATTTTTGGCGATTCCGCTTCGGCATCGGGCGGCCGGATAATCCCGACGTAGCCGATTACGTGCTCTCGCCTTTTACAAGCGACGAGCGCATAACGATGGCGCAAACGTTTAGCGCAGCGGCGATCCCGTTTACCGAAGCAATTCTTTCAAACGATCCGACAGAACTCGTCGCGGCGTGGGGTAAGAAAAAAGTGTCCGCCGACTGACACGTGTGCCGGTGCGGTATCGCTCCGTACCCTCACCGGCAATACATTAATAGATTCAATTTCGAGTTTTCTAAAACTCGAAATTTTCCAACTGTTTCATGTATCTATGGATGGCGAGTTTTGAAAATAAATAAAATTATGCTTACAGCGAAGTTGCGACCGTATACCAGAACTGCTTGACGTGTGCGGGATGCGGCGTAACAGCGGGAGACACGCGTGCGACTTTGTGCGTTCAGCTTGCGCAAGTTTTGCTTTAAAAGCACAACCGGAGCGTAAGCGGGGATTCCGCTGTGAGAGCCGCGTTCACATGCGTCTACAAAGATTGTATGCCGGTCATTTTCGCCGAAAGCATATCTTTTGCTAATATTTTCAAAACTCGACATTTGACTTAATAATTATTAAGGATTATACTATGAGCGATATACAAAACGATACAAGCGCAGACAAAACGGCTGCGGCGTACAAGCGGCTGTACGAAACGATACGAACGCTTCGCGCACCGGGCGGCTGTCCGTGGGACAGAGAGCAGACGCCGCTTACGATGCGGCGCGATCTGATCGAAGAGACTTTCGAAGCCGTAGACGCCGTTTCGACAGGGGATGCGGCGCATGCAAAAGAAGAGCTCGGAGACGTCATACTCAACGCATCGATGATCGCGTATATGTACGAACAGCAAAACGATTTTTCCGTCGCGGAAGCTTTGGATGAACTCACCGATAAATTGATACGGCGGCATCCGCACGTTTTCCCGCAGAGCGAAGGCATGTCGGAAGTGACGGAAAAAGTGACGACAGGCGAACAGGTTTTAAATCAATGGGACAGGATCAAAGAAAATGTCGAAGGAAGAAAGAGCGTGAAGACGATCCTCGATGAAGTGCCCGAAGGCTTTCCTCCCCTCCTCCGCGCGTATAAGATGCAAAAAAAAGCGGCAAAAAAAGGCTTCGATTGGCAATCGATCGAAAGCGTCTCGGCAAAAGTGTACGAAGAACTTGAAGAAGTGAGGGAAGCATCCCAAGCGCTGCAGGATGCAAAATCTGCGGGCGACACTTTCGGCTCACAGACGGCAGCCGGCACACATACGGCATCTCCGCCGCAAAGCGTACCGAGCACTCACATGAGCCCGGCCGAACGCGCGGCGCTGCACCTCGAAGAAGAATTCGGCGACCTCCTCTTTGCCGTCGTCAATTATATGCGGCACTTGGGCGTCGATCCCGAAACCGCGATGGACAGGGCGAACCGTAAGTTTTACAGGCGCTTTGCGTACGTCGAAGAGCGGATGACAAAAGCCGGCATTCCGATGGACGGCGATCACTTACAAGACGAAGATGCGTTTTGGAACGACGCGAAAAAGGCAGGACTGTAGCCGAACTGCAACGGAGCGGCATAGGATCGCCGAAGCGGCGGAAAACAGTAATTTCTACCGAGTAAACACACTGCCCCTTAACCCGCCGAATCCTGATTTCCGTTTTTATTGTATTTATACATCTTCCAGTGCTTTTTATCTTTTGCCGCAACAAACGCGTCTTTTAATGCCTGGGGGGAAGTAAAATCCCTGCAGTTGCCTTCGGTGACACCGGGGCGTTCGGTAAAGAGTTCGCATTCCCCGTTATCGTCTGCAGGCCGTTCCGGCAGCTTGGTAAAGATTTTTATAAAAGCGTCCGCATTTAAAAAGTTGCTGTAGCAATGGAGCTTTTTCAAAGCACTCAATCCGCCTGCATCGAGCGAAGCTAAGCGGTTGTCTTCACAATGCAGTTCTTCCAACGCAGCGCAATTTTCCACATTCAAAAACGCAAGCCGGCTCTCACTGCAATCAAGCGTCTTCAAAACACCGAGGTCTCTCACATCGAGGGACGTAAGCGGATTTCTTTTGCAGTCCATGTATTCCAATATACGCAAGCCTTGGACATTGAGCGAAGTAAGCCGATTGTCGCGGCAGATAAGCTGTTGCAAAGAAGAGCAGCCCTGCACATTGAGCTGCGTGAGCTTATTTCCGTCGCACGCCAAGTAGTCCAAAGAGCGTAAACCCTGCGCGTCGAGCACGGTAAGATCGTTTCCCGGACAGTAGAGCTTTTTGAGCGGCAAACCTTGTACGTTGAGGGAATCGATGCCGTTGGAAGAGCAGTAAAGAAGTTCCAAAGGCAAGCCCCGCACGTTGAGCGCTTTAATCCGATTGCCGTTGCAGTCGAGCTGCTTTAAAGAACGCAATCCCTGTACATCGAGCGCTCTGATCCGATTCCGAGTACAGCCGAGAACGCGGAGCGCATACAACCCCCGCACGTCCAAAGACGTGAGGTTATTTTCCTGACAATGCAGTTCCTCCAAATCTTTCAGACCCTGTACGTCCAGAGACGTAAGCAGATTACAGCTGCAGTCAAGTTTTTTCAAAGAAGGACAGCCCCGTACATTGATGCCGGTAATATGATTAGGATAATAATCGCCGCACTGCCCTTCAATGTTCCAGCGTCCGACATAGAATTCCGTAATGTTTTTCCCCTTGATCGTAACCTTTAGCCTTGTCGGATACAAATACAATTCTTCAACTGCCGCTTCTTCCGGCGTCAGTTGTTGTTTCCCTTTGAAGCCTTCAACCGTTATAGGCGATTTGTCGGCGGTTATCACCTTAATTTTGATTCCCTGCGGTTTAGCGGGATCGGCCAATACATCGGAATGCAGAATAAGCGAAATGCCGCCTTCGATTTTCTGTGCGGCTTCCTGCGCTTGAACATAGACGGTCGTATCCTCATTAACGGAGATATCCTGATAATAACCGTTTAATTCCGGTCCCGTTTCGTTCCCGATCCGCCAAAGACTAAACTCCCAGCTATCGTCATAATTTACGCACCCATCCGCATATGCAAGAATACTTGCCCATGTAAGACCCGCCGGTACGGTAAAAGAATTTTTTATAATACGTACGTGTTCTCCTCCGCGTACGGTAATCGTAATATGAGACACTGAAGGATCGGAAGGCGGTACACAGCCGACCGTACTCAAGATAAATGCAAGCGCCGCGACAAAAAAGGTGTTTCGCGTATTCATTGTTTTTACCTCAAATTTCAACCATACTTTTGTCTGTATCAATCTTATACATCGTCCACTTTTTTTCATCTTTTGCTTTTTCAAAGGCTGCTTTCAAGTCCGGAGGATTTGTAAAATCTTTACAGTTGCCTTCTGAAACACCTTTTTCGTCGGTGTACAGATAGCAGTACGCATAACCTGTCCGCGCCGGTAAATCGCCAAAGAGCTTTGTAAATGCCTGTGCGTCGAGCTTATTACTCCAACAGTCCAACCCTCTTAAAGCGGTACAGCCTTGCACGTTAAGAACAATAAGCTGATTTTTGCGGCAGTGCAACTCTTCCAAAGCGGTACAGCTTTGCACATTAAGCTTGGTAAGCAGATTGTCGTAACACTCCAGCTTTTCTAAAGCGGTACAACCTTGCACATTAAGATCGGTAAGTAGGTTGTCATAGCATTGCAGCTCTTTCAAAGCAGTCAATCCATGTACATCAAGAGCGGTAAGCTGATTGGCATCGCATTCCAGTTCTTCCAAAGCGGCACAGCCTTCCACATTAAGAGCGCGAAGTTCATTGTTTTTACAGTACAGATTTTTCAAAGTCTTTAAGCCGTGCACGTCAAGCTCGGTAAACAGGTTGCCGTTACACTGCAGCGTTTGTAAAGCGGTTAAGCTTTGCACGTCAAGGGCGGCAAGCTTATTGCCACGGGAATCAATTTTGCTCGAGTACTATTTAAAAAGTACTATTTAAAAAGTTGCTACTGTGGTAGAATAAGAGCATGAGGTGGGAAACATTAGAAGATGCACTTGCAGTGCTTGAGACGGAACGAGAATACGACGGGTATTTTTGCAGCGTACAAGACGCGGTTATCATCGTGATTTTGGGAAGCCTGTGCGATTTGCAAAGCGTAAAGAAAATCCACGAGTGGGCAACGACCGAACATGTCAGAACATTCTTAGCAGAAACGTTCGGAATCAAACGGATACCGTGCTATTGGTGGCTGTTAAGTCTGCTTGCAATCATACGTCCGGAATCATTGAATGAGTGTATGAAACAATGGGTTGCTTCGGTTGTACCGGATCTTGCAGCAAAACTTGAGACGGAAGAGGAAGAACAAAGCAAGAAGAAAAAGAA
>ERZ772960.1087-NODE-1087-length-22479-cov-15.158446_pt1 | contig 22479 bp, 21 predicted proteins | sample MGYA00580678_ERZ772960 | MGnify/ENA primary metagenome ERZ772960 (study PRJEB29015, sample SAMEA2737930) | human oral metagenome | biome: human oral; feature: human-associated habitat; material: dental | place: China | collected 2059 ... | reverse complement strand
AGATAGAGGAGATGATAGGCATAGATGCTTCAGAGGCTCCACTCGTATCTGCTAAAGAAGGCATTGGTATCACCGACCTTCTTGAGGCGGTGGTTAAGTCTGTTCCGGCACCTAGTGGTAATCCAGATGGTAAGCTTAAGGCTTTGATTTTCGACTCCGTATACGATAACTATAAGGGTGTTGTTATCTACACTCGTATAGTTGATGGACGGGTAGGAGTTGGAGACAATATCCTTTTGATGAATACAAAGAAGAAGTACGAGGTAACTGAGGTCGGCATTATGGCACCTTCTCATGTTCCAACTAAGTATTTGAGAGCTGGCGAGGTAGGATATATCTGCGCGAGCATCAAGCAGGTTAAGGACGCTAGAGTAGGTGATACTGTGACGCTTGCTCAGGATCCTGCTGACGAAGTACTTCCAGGATATAAGAAGGTTCAGTCCATGGTTTACTGCGGTATCTATCCTGCAGAGGGAGAGAAGTACGAGAGCGTTAAGGATGCACTCGAGAAGCTTCAGGTAAATGATGCAGCCTTTGTTTTTGAGCCTGAGACATCTACTGCTTTGGGCTTTGGTTTCAGATGCGGATTCCTTGGACTTCTCCACATGGAGATAATCGTAGAAAGACTCGAGAGAGAGTTTGACCTTGGAGTAATCACGACTTCGCCTAGCGTAGTATATAAGGTTGTTATGAACGACGGTAGCGTTCAGATGATACAGAATCCGACTAACCTACCGCCTCAGACGGAGATAGACCATATAGAGGAGCCTATAGTTAAGGCAGACATAATGACTCCTAAGGAATATGTTGGCACAATCATGGAACTTTGCCAGAAGAAGCGTGGAACCATGCTTCACATGGAATATATTGCTCAGGATAGAGTTCAGCTCCACTATGAGCTACCGCTCAATGAGGTTATATATGATTTCTTTGATGCCCTAAAATCAAAGACAAGGGGCTACGGCTCGCTCGACTATGAGTTCATCAAGTATCAGAAGTCCTCGCTTGTTAAGATGGATGTTCTGCTAAACAAGGACTTAGTAGATGCCTTCTCCATGATAGTTCACGAGAGTGCTGCCTACGATAGAGGAAGATTCGTTTGCAAGAAGCTCAAGGAAGTTATTCCTATGCACCAGTTTGAAGTTCCTATTCAGGCTGCCATAGGTCAGAAGGTTATCGCAAGAGAGACGGTAAGAGCCTACCGTAAGGACGTAATCGCAAAGTGCTACGGCGGAGACATATCGCGTAAGAAGAAGCTCCTCGAGAAGCAGAAGGAAGGTAAGAAGAGAATGCGCCAGTTCGGTAAGGTAGAGGTGCCTCAGGAAGCCTTCACAGCGGTTCTAAAATATGATGACGACAAATAATATAGATGCAGGACTAGGGATATATGTACATATCCCTTTCTGTATAAGTAAGTGCATATACTGCGGATTTTATTCTGCAGCAGGAGCTCCGAGTGCTGAAGAGGAAAGTTCCTACGTAAATCTTCTCGTGCAGGAGATAGAAAGTGCCAAAAGGCCGGGTCGCAAGGTGGATAGCATCTTCTTTGGCGGGGGAACTCCAAGCACGCTAAAGGCAGAGAGCCTGATAGAAGTACTAGATGCAATAAGAGATTTCTTTGATGTGACAGATGACTGCGAAATTACTCTTGAGGCAAATCCTGGAGCGGTAAGCGAGGCATATTTATCAAAGCTTCACGACGCAGGTTTTAACAGGCTTTCCATGGGATGTCAGTCTTTTTCAGACGATGTGCTTAAGACGCTTGGCAGGATTCATAGATCAAAGGATGCACGCGAAAGCTTTGCAGCTGCAAGGGCAGCTGGCTTTGATAATATAAATCTTGATTTGATGTTCTCTGTACCTGGTGCAAACGAGGATGTCTGGCAGGACACGCTAGATCAGATGCTTGAGCTTTCACCTGAGCACATATCTTTTTACAGTCTTCAGATAGAGGAGGAAACTCCGCTATATGATATGTATAAGAATGGTGTATTTGCAGAGGTCACAGATGAAGCAGATAGGAAGATGTATCACAGGGCAATAGAGTGCCTGAAGTCTTCCGGATATGAGCACTACGAGATATCAAATGCAGCAAAGCCGGGTTTTGAGTGCAGACACAATCTCAAGTACTGGTCCTTATCAGACTACATAGGCTTTGGTAAAAGTGCTTCATCTTATATAGATGGTGTGAGATTTACAAATGCAACTGATGAAGGCTATGGCAAGGGCGTTTTGATGGAAAGAGATTTTCTAAAGAACAGCAAGACGAGGAATATGATAGAGTCTTCTGATGCTGAATTTGCAAACTACAAATACAGCGAGTTTCATGTTAATGACTTTATGGATACGGCTTCAGAGTTTGTGTTTCTTGGGCTAAGACGCACTGCTGGTATAAGCTTTGATGAATTTGAGCAGTTATTTGGGAAGCGTTTTGCAGATGTCTACGCTGGCAGAAGAGACGAGATAGAGCCATTCATAGAAAGTGGCGATTTGATAGAGGACGAAAACGGCCTTAGGCTCAGTGAGAGAGGCTTTGATATTTCGAACAAAATAATGGCGATATTTGTATAGATCCTTTGATCTACTTGTGTGGAGGTAATAATGGAAAAGTTTATTATGGCGCTAGACCAGGGAACGACGAGCTCGCGCTGCATCATATATGATAGAACTGGCAAGCAGATGAGTTCTGCACAGCTAGAATTTAAACAGCATTACCCCAAGCAGGGCTGGGTTGAGCATGAAGCAAACGAAATCTGGTCATCGCAGATGACAGTTGCCTACGAGGCCATGCTTAAGGCAAGACTCACGCACAAGGATATCGATGCTATAGGTATTACCAATCAAAGAGAGACCACCATCGTCTGGAACAAAGAAACGGGTGAGCCTATATATAATGCCATAGTTTGGCAGTGCCGTAGAACGGCAGACTACTGCGAGAGCTTAAAGGCGCAGGGACTTGATGAGATGTTTAGAGATAAGACTGGACTTCTTATCGATCCGTATTTCAGCGCGACAAAGCTTCGCTGGATATTAGAAAATGTCGAGGGCGCAAGAGATTTAGCAGAGCAGGGCAAGCTCTTATTTGGAACTGTGGACACATGGCTTATCTGGAAGATGACGGGCGGAAAGGCTCATGTCACTGACTACTCAAATGCTTCAAGAACCATGATGTTCAACATACACACTCTTGAGTGGGACGATGAAATCCTTGAGATTCTCAATATACCTAAGTCCATGCTACCTGAGGTCTGTGATTCGAGCAAGATTTATGGAGAAACCACAGATGAACTCTTCGGCGGTGGACCTATCAAAATAGCTGGTGCAGCAGGAGACCAGCAGGCAGCTCTATTTGGACAGATTTGTTTTGAGAAGGGAACTGTTAAGAGTACATATGGAACAGGATGCTTCCTTCTTATGAACACGGGAGATGAGCCGATTAAATCAAAGAATGGCCTCCTCACTACTATAGCCTATGGCATAGACGGTAAGATTACTTATGCTCTAGAAGGCTCAGTTTTCATCTGTGGCGCTGTTATTCAGTGGCTGAGGGATGAACTAGGGCTTCTCAAAAAAGCTTCAGACAGCGAAAAAATGGCTCGCAAGGTCGAAAACTGCAACGGCGTTTACATAGTTCCTGCCTTTGTTGGACTTGGAGCTCCTTACTGGGACGCTAGAGCAAAGGGCACAATCTTCGGACTTACTAGAGGTGCAAACAAATATCACATAGTGCGCGCAGCGCTTGAGTCTATTGCATATCAGTGCTACGATCTTATAGCTGCGATGTCTTCTGATCTAGGTCGCGATATTCATGTCCTCAGAGTTGATGGTGGAGCATCGGCAAATGACTTCCTACTGCAGTTTCAGTCAGATATTCTCGTAGCAGATGTTGTAAGACCTAAGGGTATAGAGACTACCTCTCTTGGAGCTGCGTACCTTGCAGGACTTGCAACTGGATATTGGAAGGATATAGACGATATAAGAAGCAACTGGAAGATAGACAAGGTATTCTCGCCTAAGATGGACAAGGAAGGCCGTGATTACAGACTTGAAGGCTGGCACGATGCAGTCAATAGAACCATGGGCTGGAACAGATAGGATTTACAGAGAGGATAAGCAGATACGACTACATATCTGCTTATTTTTATGCCAGAAGTACGGATTTGACTTGTATAATTCCACACAAACTCAACAAATTTCGCATACTAAAAAAACACAAGAAAAAAGCAAATTTATTTTCAAATAGGTGTTGACAATCTATGGGATAAGGAGTAGATTATATATAGTGATTAGCACTCGAACACAATGAGTGCTAATAAGAAAGGGTAAGTTAGAACTTAGGCAACAGGCACGGAGTGTGCTTGTTACTGAATGGAGATGATGCAGATGGAGATGACAGAGAGAAAGCTAAAGATTTTACATGCTATTATCAACGATTATGTTAAATCTGCTGAACCTGTTGGATCAAGAGCTCTATCTCGTAAGTTTGAACTTGGCATCAGCCCTGCGACAATCAGAAACGAGATGAGCGACCTTGAGGAGATGGGTTATTTGACGCATCCACATACATCGGCAGGTAGAGTTCCTTCGGATAAGGCATATCGCCTTTACGTAAACCAGATGATGGAGAGACAGGAACTTACATTAGATGAGAAGAGAGAAATCTCACGTGAGCTTCAGGCTAATATCAGAGAGTTTGATAGGACTATAGAGCATGCGGCAAAGATTCTTTCTAAGATTACGAATTTGACATCATTTGCAGTAACGCCTACGGCGGCTGATGACACAATCAAGTTCGTAAATCTCTTGCCAGTCGATGAACGCACGGTTGTGATGATGATAGTTTCAGATACAGGCAAGGTTAGCAATACGGCGCTCAAGCTAGATTCGCCATGCAGCAATGATAATTTGCAGCTGCTAGCTAAGTCGATGACATACAAGTATAGAGGAAGAACACTTACGGATGTACTGACAGGTAACATAATCGAGTGCTTCCACAACGATGTCGAAGCTATGGATAAGCTCGAGCAGGATATCATGCCAGACTTCCTTAAGACTCTTGAGGAGATGCTAAATGTTCAGCTATACATGGATGGTATGACCAATATATTTGACCTTCCAGAGTATAACGATATAGAGCGTGCTAAGAGCTTCTTCAATTTATTTAGTCATAAGGATGAGTTTATCAAGACAGTCATAAACCGAGATACCGGAATGATAGTAACCATAGGCGAAGAGAATATGGATGAGCAGATGAATGATTACTCTATGATAACAGCCACATATAGTGTGGACGGTAAGCAGGTGGGTAAGATTGGTGTAATCGGCCCTAAGCGAATGAGATATGACAAAATAACTTCGATAATGGAGTATCTGACCGATAATTTGAATCAGAGCTTTCAGTTAGAAGAGGGAGGACACGATAGTGGCGAATAAAGAGAAGATGAACGCAGAGGCTTGCGAGCTCAAGGATGAGGAATGCAAGGCTTGCGATGATAAGGCTGAGGATCTAGATAAGCCAGAAGAAGCTGAGGAAGAGCTTGTAGCTAAGGAAGAAGAAAATGCTGACGATGATATGGCAAACAAATATGTCAGACTCATGGCAGAGTTTCAGAACTATAAGAAGAGAGTCTCCAAAGAGAAGGATAACCTCAGAAGCTACGCGAATGAGAATCTCGTATTGAGTCTTCTAGAGGTTTTGGATAACTTTGAGAGAGCGCTTCAGCATGATACAGATGACGAAGGCTTTGTGACCGGAATGCAGATGATTTTCAAGCAGATGCTAGATAAGCTAAACAAGGCTGGACTTGAGGAAATTCAGGCTCTAGGAGCTGACTTTGATCCGAACTTCCATAATGCTGTTTTGACTGGTGATGATCCACAGTATGAGAGCGGCAAGGTTACGGATGTAATGCAGAAGGGATACACGCTTAACGGCAAGGTTATTAGAGCTGCAATGGTAAAGGTAAATAACTAGTAAATAGTGTAAATAAATTAAGTATATTTAGGAGGAATTTGATATGGCAAAGGTAATAGGAATAGATTTAGGAACAACAAATAGCTGCGTTGCTGTAATGGAAGGTGGCGAACCAGTAGTAATTGCAAATGCAGAGGGTAACAGAACTACACCATCTATTGTAGGCTTCGCAAAGAACGGCGAAAGACTTGTAGGTGAGACAGCTAAAAGACAGGCTGTAACAAACCCAGAAAGAACAATTACTTCAATCAAAAGACACATGGGTGAGGACTACACAGTTACAATCGATGACAAAAAGTACACACCACAGGACATCAGTGCTATGATTCTCGCTAAGCTAAAGGCTGATGCAGAGAGCTATCTAGGTGAGAAGGTTAATGAAGCTGTAATCACAGTTCCAGCTTACTTCTCAGATGCTCAGAAGCAGGCAACAAAGGATGCTGGTAAGATTGCTGGTCTTGATGTAAAGAGAATCATCAACGAGCCAACAGCAGCATCTTTAGCATATGGTCTAGATAAGGAAGAAGGAACACACAAGATTCTAGTATATGACTTGGGTGGTGGTACATTCGACGTATCAATTCTAGAACTTGGTGATGGCGTATTCGAAGTACTAGCAACAAATGGTGACACAATGCTCGGTGGTGACGACTTTGATAACAAGATTGTTACATATCTTGCAGATACATTCGCACAGGAAAACGGTGTGGACCTTAGAGCTGATAAGATGGCACTTCAGAGACTAAAGGAAGCAGCTGAGAAGGCAAAGAAGGAGCTTTCAAGTGCTCAGACAACAAATATTAACTTGCCATTTATCACAGTTACAGCAGATGGACCACTTCACCTAAACATGGACCTTTCAAGAGCTAAATTTGAACAGCTAACTGCAGACTTAGTTGAAAAGTCAGTTGCACCTATGAAGAAGGCTATGGAAGATGCTGGCGTTACAAACAGCGATATTGAGAAGGTAATCCTAGTAGGCGGATCAACAAGAATTCCAGCTGTACAGGAAGCTGTAAAGAGAGTTACAGGTAAGGAGCCTTTCAAGGGAATTAACCCTGATGAGTGCGTAGCAATCGGTGCTGCAATTCAGGCTGGTGTTTTGACAGGTGAGGTCAACGATGTTCTTCTACTAGACGTAACACCACTTTCACTTTCAATCGAGACACTTGGCGGCGTTGCAACAAAGCTAATAGAGAGAAATACAACAATCCCAACAAAGAAGAGCCAGGTATTCTCAACAGCTGCAGACAACCAGACAGCTGTAGACATCCACGTAATGCAGGGTGAAAGAGAAATGGCAGCAGATAATATCTCACTAGGACAGTTCCAACTTACAGGAATCGCTCCAGCTCCACGTGGAATTCCACAGATTGAGGTTACATTTGATATCGATGCTAACGGCATTGTAAATGTAAGCGCTAAGGACCTTGGAACAGGTAAGGAGCAGAAGATTACAATCACATCATCAACAAAGCTTTCAGAGGAAGAAATCCAGGCTAAGGTAAGAGAAGCAGAAGCTTATGCTGCTGAGGACAAGAAGAAGAAGGAAGCTATCGAGAATAGAAACCAGGCTGAGGCTCTTGTATACCAGACAGAGAAGTCTCTAAAGGATCTAGAAGGAAAGATTGATGCAGCAGATGAATCAGCTATCAAGGAAGCTAACGAGGAGCTAAAGAAGGCTCTTGAGGCTAACAATGAAGAGGACATCAAGGCTAAGTCAGAAGCACTTTCAGCTAAGTTCACTGAAGTTTCAACAAAGCTATATCAGCAGGCAGGCGCTGAAGCTGGCCCAGACATGTCAGGCATGGGTGGAGCAGGTCAGAGCGCAGGTGCAGATGCAGGAAGTGCAGCAAACGACAATGTAGTTGATGCAGATTACACTGTTGTAGATGATGAGAATAAATAAAGGAAAGATTTAGCTTGACTCGCAAGAGGATTTGCTTCAGAGCAAATCCTCGTTTGCGGTTAGTATAGGTGAGAATATGGCAGAAAAAAGAGATTACTATGAGGTCCTGGGGCTACAAAAGGGAGCCTCAGATGATGAGATAAAAAAAGCATTCCGAAAGCTGGCAATGAAGTATCATCCTGATAGAAATCCTGACGATAAGGCTGCAGAAGAAAAATTCAAGGAAATAAACGAAGCATACGCTGTTCTTTCAGATGCTGAGAAGAAGGAAAAGTATGATCGTTTCGGACATGCAGGTGTAGATCCAAACGCTGGATTTGGTCAGGGAGGATTCTCAAGCGGTGGCTTTGAGGATATCTTTGATATGTTTGGTGGCATGTTTAGTGGTGGCTTCGGTGGTGGCTTCGGAGGCGGAAGAAGAAACGGCCCTCAGAAGGGAAGAGACCTTCAGAAGCATGTTACGATTGAATTTGAAGAAGCGGCTTTCGGTACAAATAAGAAGATAAGACTTACCAAGATGGTTAAGTGTGATACATGCGGTGGTGAAGGTAATGCACCTGGAACAGAGAAGCACACATGCTCAAGGTGTAACGGAAAAGGCGTTGTAGATAGCGTTCAGAGAACACCTTTTGGACAGTTCCATAGCCAGAGCACATGCCCAGAGTGTAATGGTACAGGATATAAGATTGATACCCCATGTCCAGATTGTAACGGTACGGGAAGCGTTCGTAAGACGATAACAATAGATGTTAAGATACCAGCAGGTGTCGATACAGATACAGTTATTCCACTAAGAGGACAGGGCGAGCCAGGTGTAAACGGAGGTCCAGCAGGAGACCTTTACATCGTGCTAGATGTAAAACCACACAAGCTATTTAAGCGTGCTGGAGATGACCTTTACCTAGACATGCCAATCTCATTTGTTCAAGCAGCACTTGGAGATGAGATTACAGTACCAACGCTTGATGGTAAGGTTTCATATAAGATTCCAGCAGGAACTCAGCCAGAGACTGTTTTCAGACTCAAAGGCAAGGGCGTTAAGAACGTTAGAAATGGTAGAATGGGAGATCTTTATGTAAAGGTCCAGCTCGAGGTTCCAACAAAGCTTAACGCAAAGCAGCGCAAGGCTATAGAAGATATGGATGCGGCTCTAGATAAGAACTGCTATCAGAAGAAAAATGGCTTTGCACAAAAGGTAAAAGAAATCTTTGGTTTTTAATAAATAAGCTGTTGACATGGCATCTGGACTTATTTTTTAGTCATGAGCAGCACATTGTAAACCAAGTTACGAAATAGTTTACCAATGAAATCCATAGTGATATAATAACCTTCGTAATTTACTACGGAGGTTATTATTATGATTACAGACAAGTTTCAAAACAAGACAAGCAGACTAGCAATTGTAGCTCTATTTACAGCACTGGTATCAGTTGGTGCATTCATCAAGATACCGATGCCGTTTATGGACTATGTAACCATGCAACTCTTCTTCGTTATCCTATCGGGATTTGTACTAGGTAGCAAGCTAGGTGCACTTTCCCTTACAATATATCTGGTCCTCGGAATATGCGGAGTTCCAGTTTTCGCTGGTGGCGGAGGCTTTAACTATGTGCTAATGCCGACATTTGGATATATCATCTCCTTCATCTTTGCATCGTATGCAGTTGGATATATCTCAGAGAGAGGAACGCCTAGCATTAAAAGATATTTCTTCGCATCGATGGTTGGCTTTGTTCTGATTTATGCTATAGGAATCACCTACAAGCTGATCATCATGCTTTGCTACATCAAAACTGATAAGGCAGTTTCAGTACTTCTTTTCTCATCAATTTCAATTCAGATGCCTGTCGATGTTGTAAAATGTTTCTTAGCAGCAACAGTAGGACTTCAGCTTAAGAAGGCGATTTCAAAGATGTCATTCTAAGAACTTTGACTAGATACACATCAAAAGGAACCTGACATATTTATTGCTAATTAGCTTCGCAAATGATATATTTTAAGCGGAGCTATTTTAGTTTTTGAGCAAAAGGAGCTATAGGCATGAAATATATAGAAGTGAAGATTAAGACGAGCAAGAGCGGAATTGATCCAGTCCTTGCAGCGCTTATGAACATAGGAATTAACGATGCGATGATAGATGATCCAGATGAGATACTTGCAATGATAGCATCTCCTGGTCCAAGCGAATGGTACGACGAAAGTCAGATACCAGACGTTAGCATGATTGAGCCTGCAGTTACTGTTTTCTTTGCTGATGATGAGGAAGGACGCAGCAAGTCAAACGATGTAAGAAAGGCTATAGAGGAGCTGGCTAAATCTGCAGCAGAGGGAAGATATGGTGCTGAAGCAGATCTAGGAGAGCTTTCAGTTAGTGCTAAGGTTGAAGACGATGTGCTCTGGCGCGATAAGTGGAAGGAGTATTTCAAGCCAACGAAGCTTTCTAATAATATAGTAGTAAAGCCTACATGGTGTGAGTATAATCCTAATGAGGAGGATATTGTCATAGAGATAGATCCGGGCATGGCCTTTGGAACGGGAACTCATGAGACAACAATGCTCTGCATAAGAATGATAGAAAAATATATGCACGGCGGATATAAGGTATTAGATGTAGGAAGTGGATCAGGAATACTTTCCATAGCTGCAGCAAAGCTAGGTGCATCAGATGTTCTTGGCATAGATATTGATGAAGATACCATTAGAGTATCCAATGAAAACTACGAGCTAAATAAGGTCAGCGATAGGGCAAAGGCTATAGTCGGAGACCTAACAGCAGGAGTTGACTATAAAGCGAATATTGTAGTTGCAAATTTGTTGGCAGATATCATTATTAGACTTTTAAAGGATGTCGCAAGGCATTTAGAAGAAAACGGTATATTTATAATATCGGGAATACTTACAGACAAGTCAGAACTTGTGGAAAGATGCATAGAGGATTGCAAATTTAGGATAGTAGAGAAGAATATATTAGGTGAGTGGTGCAGTATAGTTGCGATGAACACAGCAAATTAGCAAAGGTATGCGTGTTTTCAACACAATCACCATTGGTTTAAAAGGAGCGTAAAATGGCTAAGTTAGGGACAATAGAGAGCACATTGTTTGTGCCTATGCTCGGTAGAATTTATGCGAGTGAAAATTTTCCAAAGATACTCTACGACAATAGAGCGCTTGCCCTCAAAGATAAGCTTCCTAGGGATATTGTGCAAGACAATACACAAAACCAGTATACCTATCTTGCATCGGCAACGCGCAGTGCGAATGTTGATAGGTATGTTGAGGATTTCATTAAGCTAAATCCGAGCGGAGCGATTGTTCAACTAGGATGCGGATTGGAAACGACCTTCAATCGAAATGATGATGGGAAAAGTAGATGGTACTCTATTGATCTACCTAATGTAATAGAGTATAGAAAAACCCTATTGCCTGAATCACAGAGAGAATGTTATCTTTCTGAGGATGCTTTTTCTGATGCGTGGATTAAAAGAGTACGCGAAGAGCTTGGAGAAGTTCCGCTGCTTGTTATAGCAAGCGGACTCTTCTATTATTTTGAAGAGGAAAAGGTACTTTCACTAATGAGGATAATGCATTCATATGGAAATATTGAGCTTGTATTTGATACGGTTAACAGAAGAGGAATGCGCATGATGCGGAAAAAATGGATGAAGAAAGTCGGACATGAGGATGCAAAGATGTTTTTCTATGTAGACTCTGCTGACGAATTGGCATCAAAGATAGGCAGGTCCGTGAATGTTATCGCAGAAGAAAGCTATTATAAGTACATAAATAAAGAAGGGCTCAAGGTAGTAACGAAAATCAGTATGCGTGTATCTGACCTTATGAATATGGTAAAGATGATACATTTGAAATTATAGTTTGTTTTAGTAAAAAAATGATAGTCAAGAAAACAAATATTTTTATAAGGTGGAATCCATGCAGATAAGAGAAATAGACAAAGGCGAAGTAAGTATGTACTTTGAATGTCTGAAAAAAATAGATCAGGAAACTAAGTTTATGATGTTTGAACCTGATGAGAGGCAGTTTGATGAAAATCTCATAACAAGTTATTTGACTAATAAGGACGATTTATTTATAGGGGCTTTTAGTGAACACGAAATTGTAGGTTTTTTAGCAGCAAAAAGAGGAAGTTTTCGAAGAATAAGACACTCTGCATATATTGTTATTGGAATCAGACATGCATTTCAAGGTAAGGGAATCGGAACAAATCTTTTTGATAAGCTAGATGAATGGGCGAGAAAAAATCAGCTAAAAAGACTTGAACTGACAGTAGAGGTAGGAAATGAATCTGCTATAAATCTATATGAGAAAAAGGGTTTTTCTATTGAGGGTATCAAAAGAAAAACCATGCTGGTCGATGGTGAATTTGTCGATGAATATATGATGGCAAAGTTATATGGGTGATTTATTATGGTAAGAGAAGTGTTTAAAGAAGATTTACATGAATTGCTGAGTTTGTATCTGTTTCTTCATGAGGATAGTATTCCTAATAACTCTGTTTATCTGGATAATACTTGGAAAACAATTATTGAAGATGATAACCATCATATCATTGTCAATGAGATTAATGGTGAGATAGTCTCATCCTGTGTTTGCGTTATAATTCCTAATCTTACCAGGAATGTAAGACCTTATGCATTTATTGAAAATGTTGTTACAAGTGAAAAATATCGTGGGAAAGGATATGCAAGTCAATGCCTTGATTATGCGAGAAATATAGCAATCGAGAACAACTGCTACAAAATGATGCTTTTGACGGGAACAAAGGAAGAAAAGACATTGGCATTTTATAAGAATGCCGGCTATAACAGCGAGGATAAAAAAGCATTTATACAGTGGCTTGAGTAAAACTTATTAAAATATAATAAGAACCAAACATCTGATATTACAGAACGAAAAATGAGAAAAAAACACAAAAAAATTGACAAAAAATATAGATATGATATTATATATTCAAACGAAGGAGGTGTAAAATGTTAGTTCAGTTTATGATCAAAAACGTTCTGTCCTTTAAAGAAGAAACGATTTTTGATATGACAGCAATTAATGCATATAAAGAGCATACGAGCAATTTGATTGATATTGGATATAAAAATAAGTTCCTTAAAGTCGCAGCTATCTATGGTGCGAATGCAAGTGGAAAATCCAATCTGTATCATGCCATGAATATTTTTCAGCAGATTGTAATGAGATCCATGAACAGTTATGATGCTTGGCAAGCAAATGTTATTGAAGAATTTTATGTACCGTTTTCTTTTGAAAAAAACAAGGAAAATTCAGAGTTTCAAATAGTTGAAATTTTAGACGGCTACGAGTATATCTATGGATTTGAATATAATAATGTGTCTATAGTAGCGGAATGGTTATATAGAGTTAATCTAAAAACAAATAGAAGAACTAAAATTCTTGAGAGAACTATAAATGATGTTTCGTTTGGAATCTCTGTAAGAAGTGAATGCGCTGCTTTTGAAAAACAAATTCCACAAGAAACATTAGCATTGTCGTTTTTAAGTAAATTACCGAATTTGAAAACTGAAGTATTTAAGAACATGTATAAGGGCATTATGGATACTTTAGTAGTGGATACAAAATTTGGTGAGGACAATGGTATTCTAGTGGATTTTCTTCCAACAATTATTGATGATTATAAAATAAAACTATTAGAATTTTTAAGGGCAATTGATACAGGTATAAAAGATATTATTTATGACAAAAATGAGAATGAAATTAAATTTATTACATATCATGCCGGAATTGATGGGGAAATGTACCCATTAAATTTATATAATGAATCGGAAGGAACAATTAAAAGTATTATTCTATTCATTTTTGCAAGAATGGCTGTATTAAATAATAAGTCGATTTTTGTAGATGAGCTGAATATAAAGCTTCACCCACTATTACTAAAGTTTATTATAGATCTTTTTTATGAAGAAAAATCTGAAGCTCAGCTGATTTATACAACACATGATACAACTTTATTGGACAAAAAATTTTTTAGAAGAGATCAAATTTGGTTTGTACAAAAGAATGAGTTTGGATATTCTAAACTTATTGCATTGTCTGATTACAAGGTTAGATCTGATGCCTCATTTGAGAAAGATTATTTAGCAGGTGTTTATGGTGGTATTCCATTTCTAAAGGACTTCAAAATGAAGGACGGTGACTAAATGGGTTCCAATGACATTTTTAGAAAAAGGAAAAATATAAAAGAACGAAAAAAGAATTTCTAGAACCTGGAATAAACTCGTTTTTAATTGTAACTGAGGGTAAGTGCACAGAGCCGAATTATTTTAAAGGAATACAAAATAATATTTCAAAAAGTATCAATGGATTTGTTGATATTGTTGAAATGCCGAGAATAGATATACGTGGGCAGGGTGTTTCGACTATGCAGTTAATTGAAGATACAAGCAAAATAATTAAGAAAGCAAAAATAATGTATCAAAATATTTGGGTTGTTTTTGATAAAGATGATTTTATAGATTTTAATGATGCTATAATTAAGGGTGAAAAGCAAGGTTATAACATAGCATGGAGTAATCAATCCTTCGAATATTGGATATATCTGCATTTTTCCTACAGTGATGCAGCATTGCATAGAAGTGATTGGGAAAAGAAGTTGGATAGCTTGTTTAGAGAAAATAAACTTGGTAATAAAAAATATGAAAAAAACAATAAAGAATTGTTTGAAATACTAAATAGCTTTGATGGTCCTAAAATTGCTATAAGTAACGCAAAGAAAAGAATGGCAAATTACAATAAAAGTAATAAGCCGTCAGAATATGATCCAGGGACTACGGTGTATAAATTAGTAGAAATATTATTGGAGTATGTAAACTAATTAAAGTAGTGTTTAAGCTAAAAAGAATGGGTGAATTATAATGTGTATAGAATGTTACAGTGAAGAGAGCAGGAAAACTCCATTGCTGAATCCACTGGAATGTCTAAGCAATCATAAACAATATATTTGTGGAACTTGTGGGCGCTGCATCTGCATAGAAAAAGATCCTAAGCGTGGATTACAGAGATGGAATTTTCCGTTCAAAACACGGGATATTGCAAAGCTTTATCTGAGGACTGCCGATTATACGACGAAAAAAGCCTGTGGTATCTACGAAATAGAAAACAGCAAAGGCAGAGTTTCTTATAAAATCTTCTCTGATAAAGATGAGCTATCTGTTTATCTGAAGAAGGATAATGATAAAAAATGTAAACTGATGAAACCTGTTTTTACAATTGGCAAGTATATAGAATATCCAAACACTCAAGTTCGCAGACTTAATTCAGATGAAATTGAGCTCTATATGAGTGAACGAAATATATAAAGAATTCACAACCACATAAAACTTAATGAATAGGCATAATAACCTATCTAAAAACTAAAAGAGTTTCTAGCTAAATACCAATAGCTAGAAGTTTTTTTGTTTAGATAAAAAAATAAAGTTACAGCTATTTCACCTTGTTACACCGGCGCGGTGAGGAAATGATAAGAGTAGGCTTTTAAGATATTCTTTGCGTAATCGAAAATATAAAGAAAAAATATTTGACATGTATATGTCAAAGTGGTATTCTTATAAAGAATTATATAAAATATTTTAACTAAATTCTTTTAGATAAAATTTTTTACTTACTTCAAGCCCGCCGCGTGAGCGGGAAAAGCAATAGTTTAATTTTGATTATTAAAGAAGAGAGAGGTATTTATAATGACTTTTGAGAAGGTAAAGGAACTAATCGTTGAAACACTTAGCGTAGATGAGGACAAGATCAAACTAGAATCAAACCTAGCAGAGGATCTAAAGATTGACTCACTAGATGCAGTTGAGCTAGTTATGACTCTTGAGGAAGAGTTTGACATCAAGCTACCTGACGATGTACTAAAGCAGCTAAAGACAGTAGAAGACGTAGTTAAGTGCGTTGACCAGTATAAGGCATAGTCATGGAAGTTAAGAACAGGGTCAAGGAATTAATAGAGATATTCGAGACCTCTGGCCTTTCGGAGATGGAATTTGATGCTGATGGTCTTAAGCTTAAGCTTAAGAAAGCAAATGCTAATCCGAGCTTTGATGTATGTGCCGTTCAGCCTAGCCAGCCAGATTTAGTAAGCAAGGCGGTAAAGGCAGCTCCAAAGACTAGGGAAGATGAGAATGACAAGGAGTACATTAAAAGTCCGCTTGTCGGAACTCTTTACCTTGCAGCAAACCCAGAAAGCGAACCTTTCGTTAAGGTGGGTAGCAAGGTCAAAGCTGGAGAGCCTATGTGCATAATTGAGGCTATGAAGATGATGAATGAGATCAAGGCACCATATGATCTAGTAGTAAAGAATGTACTGCAAAACAATGGAGACATGGTCGAGTTCGATCAGAATATTTACGAGGTAGACAGATGCTAAAGCGTGTCCTAGTTGCAAACAGAGGAGAGATTGCTCTGAGAATAATCAGAGAGTGCTTGGATAAAAATATAGAAACCGTAGCGATATATTCGTCAGCAGACAAGGATTCGCTGCACGTCCTGCTCGCAAATGAATCTGTTTGTGTCGGCGCTGCACCACCATCGGAAAGCTACTTGAAGATGGATAATATTATAGAGGCGGCGCTCGGAACAGGCTGTGATGCAGTCCATCCGGGCTTCGGCTTTCTGTCAGAAAATCCAGCATTCGCTGCGCTTTGCGAAGAGAATGGTATCAAATTCATAGGGCCATCATCTAATGTTATAGAACAGATGGGAAATAAGTCTGCTGCGCGTGAACTGATGATGAAGGCTAAAGTACCAACGGTGCCAGGCTCAGATGGGGCGGTTGCGGATATCGAAACAGCAAAGAGCATAGCTGAGAAGATAGGATTTCCCATTTTGATCAAAGCCTCCGCAGGTGGCGGTGGTAGAGGCATGCGAAGGGCAAACTCACTTGAGGATATAGAAAGAGCCTTTGATGAGGCAAGAGCCGAAGCAAGAGCTGCATTTGGCGATGATACAGTATATATCGAAAAGCTTATTTTGAGCCCTAAGCACATAGAGGTACAAGTGCTTTCTGACTCCTATGGTAAGACGATTCACCTAGGTGAGAGAAACTGCTCAATACAGAGGAAGAATCAGAAGATGTTAGAGGAAGCTCCAGCATTTGCCTTTGATCAGGGACTTAGAGATAGGATGTGCGAGGCAGCAGTTAAGGCTGCTAAGGCTTGTAACTATGAGGGTGCAGGTACTGTTGAATTCGTGCTCGACAGTGAGAATAATTTCTATTTCATCGAGATGAACACGAGAATTCAGGTTGAACATCCTGTAACAGAGATGGTAACAGGGGTAAATATTGTTGCTCAGCAGATCAGAATCGCTTCGGGTTTGCCACTTGATATAGACCAAAGCGATGTAAAGATTAAAGGTCATGCAATAGAGTGCAGAATTTGTGCTGAGAATCCGGTCAGGGATTTTGCTGCTTCTCCAGGACATGTGAACATGGTTCACTTCCCAGGCGGAAACGGTGTAAGAGTTGAGAGCGCGCTTTACAGCGGATGCGACATCAGTCCTTACTACGATTCTATGGCAGCTAAAATCATCGTCTACGGCGACACTAGAGTTGAGGCGGTGAGAAGGATGAGAAGGGCTCTTGAGGAGACCATCATCGAGGGAATAGATACGACGCTATTGCTACAGTATCTTATTTTATTTAATCGAGTATTTCTTAGAGGAAATTACAACACTTCATTTATTGAAAAAGAGCAGGAATCACTATTAGAGCTTTTGAGGACTGCTACTGATATAAGAGGAAAATAATGGAAAAGATTTTAGGCGACAAGATAAAGTTGCTTAGATTTGTTAAGAAAATCAGCAAATCATCAGCGACGCTTGAGGAGATACGCAGTGAAAATGAAATAGTGGAGTGCAAGGGCTGCGGATTTCAGGCGCCAAAGAACGAGTGGAGAGACAATCTATACGAGTGTCCTGAGTGCGGTAAGTATAAGAATATCGCAGCTAGAGTGCGCATCAAATACATCTGCGATGAGGACAGCTTTAGAGAGTTCGGAAGATGGATAAAGGGGTATAATCCGCTCGATTTTCCTGAATACGATAACAAGCTTTCAGAGATGGAAAAGAAGACTGATATGCCTGAGGCTGTGGTCACCGGAACCTGCAAGATAGACGGACACAAAGCAGTTATCTGTGTCATGGATTCGAGGTTTATGATGGCCAGCATGGGCATGGCTGTAGGTGAGAAGGTTACAAGGGCTGTTGAATATGCGACCAAGAAAAAGCTTCCACTTGTCATTTTTTCAGCTTCTGGAGGCGCAAGAATGCAGGAGGGAATGCTATCTCTGATGCAGATGGCAAAAACCTCAGCCGCTATTGGTAAGCTACGCGAGGCGGGAGGGCTATTCATTTCGGTTATGACAAATCCGACAACGGGTGGCGTCACGGCGAGCTTTGCTTCCCTCGGCGATATTCAGCTTGCAGAGCCTGGAGCGCTCATTGGCTTTGCGGGTCCTAGGGTCATTAGTCAAACTATCGGTGAAAAGCTCCCTGAGGGTTTCCAGAGCGCGGAATTCCTCTACGAGCATGGTCTCTTGGATGGCGTTGTTCCAAGGGCAGAGCTTAAGAGCTACATAGCTAAGCTCATTTCACTACACCAAAAAGGAAAGAAGGCTCAGCTCGCTTCTTCAGACAAAAAGGAGCTAGCTAGAGAACTAGATGAAGCCCTTTCAAGTCGCAGTGCCGATGAACGTGTTTTGATAGCGAGAATCGAGACTAGGCCTACAGGCAGAGATTATATCGATAGACTTATTTCTGACTTCTGTGAGTTTGGAGGAGATAGACTTCATGGAGAGGATGTCTCAATTGTTGGAGGCATCGGAAGATTTCACGGAGTACCTGTAGTAGTTATAGCACAGGAGCGTGGAAAGAGCCTTGACGAGAAGATAAGTCACAGATTCGGTATGCCAAATCCTGAAGGCTATCGCAAGGCAGAAAGGCTCATGAAGCATGCGGAGAGATTCGGTCTTCCAATCATTACTTTTGTTGATACTCCTGGAGCATATCCTGGAAAGGAAGCTGAGGAAAACGGTCAGGGCAGTGCGATTGCCCATTGCTTGCTAACTCTTAGCAGGCTGAGAGTGCCGGTTGTAAATGTCTTCATCGGAGAAGGCGGAAGTGGAGGCGCTCTCGCAATAGGCTTTGGCGACTGTATGATAATGCTGGAGAACAGCGTATTTTCAATACTATCACCAGAGGGATTTGCTTCGATTTTGTACAAGGACTCCTCAAGGTGGAAGGAAGCCTGCGAGAACATGAAGATGACAGCGCCAGAGCTCAAGAAAATGGGAATCTGCGATTGTGTAATCAAAGAGGATGGAGAAGGTGCACACGAAAATAGCGAGCCAGTATTTAAGAGACTAGATGCTGCACTCGCAGGAAACCTCGCAAGACTTATGAAGATAAGTGGCGAGGACATCGTAAAGCAGAGATACCACAGGCTGCGTAAGGTCGGAAAGGAACTTATTTAGGATGATGAAAGAAAAGCTTGCTATGAAATTTATAGGAACTGGTCTTGCTCACGGCAAGAAAAAGGTTCTAAACGACGACCTGGCTAAAATTATGGATACAAGTGATGAGTGGATTAGAGAAAAGAGCGGTATCGAAAGCAGATGGTTTGCAGATGGGCAAAGCAATGCGGATATCGCTTGCGAAGCATCGCTTAAGGCAATAGAGGAATCAGGGCTATCTGCTAGTGATATAGATGCGGTAATCGTATGCACATTCACAGCAGATAAGGCTACTCCAGGAGTTGCTACAGAGCTTTGCGGTATGCTCGGGCTAAGAGAGGATTTGTTTGCTACAGATGTGAATGGTGCTTGCTCAGGCTTTATATACGGAGCAATTGTAGCAAATGCACTTCTTCATACAGGAAGCTACCAAAATGTTTTGTTAGTTGGAAGCGAGAAGATAAGCAGCTTCATGAGCATGAAGGACAGAGGTTCAGACGTGCTCTTTGGTGATGGTGCTGGCGCAGCCGTATGCACACTGAGCGAGGACGGTTTCTTCGCACACCTAGAAGGTGCAATCTCAAATTCAGAAGTTCTCTACTGCGAGAGATTTGAGCAGAGAATCAGCATGCAGGGACAGGAAGTCTATAGATTTGCCGTAAATAAGATTCCTGAAGTAACTCAGGAACTCTTAGATCAAAACGGTGTACATAAGGACGATGTTGACTTCTTCATCTTCCACCAAGCTAATAAGCGCATTATCAGAAGCATTGCCTCAAAGTTAGGCGTTTCTATAGAAAAATGCTTCATGGACATAGAGGAATATGGAAATACCTCTGCAGCTAGCGTAGCTATTGCAATGGCTGATATGAGGGAGAAGGGCCTTCTTAAGCCCGGAATGCTAGCTGTAAGCGTCGGATTTGGCGCTGGACTAACTTATGGAGGAATGCTTTTTAGGGCATAAGGGGATTGAATATGAACTTAAATAAAATTTTTGATATAGAATTTCCTATTTTTCAGGGAGGAATGGCTCAGGTTGCTACGGGTTCTTTTGCAGCCGACGTATCAAATGCAGGTGCCATGGGAATCATCGGCACTGGAGCGATGAATGCCGAGATGCTAAAGGCCGAAATCGATGCTGTTAGAGCAAAGACGGATAGACCATTTGGCATCAACCTAATGATGATGAATCCCGATGTTGAAAGAATGGCAGATGTCATCGCTGATTCTGGCGCATCACTTGTAACAACTGGTGCAGGAAATCCTGGCAAGTATATCGAACTTTGGAAGAGCAAGGGCATCAAAGTGTTCCCTGTTGTTTCATCGGTTGCACTTGCCAAGAGACTTGAATCTATGGGTGCTGATGGCATGATAGCTGAAGGCTGCGAAAGCGGTGGACACATCGGTGAAATCACAACCATGGTTCTGGTTCCACAGATTGTAGATGCAGTGAGCGTTCCAGTAGTCGCTGCCGGAGGTATAGCCGGTGGACGCCAGATGGCGGCTTCTGAGATCCTTGGAGCTACGGGAATTCAGGTCGGAACTGTACTGCTTGCAAGCGAGGAGTGTCCTATTCACCAAAACTATAAGGATGCCGTTATCAAGGCAAAGGATAGAAGCACCATCGTTACGGGCAGAAACTCAGGAGCCCCTGTTAGAGTTATCAAAAATCCAATGGCACAGGAGTACCTAGAGCGTGAAAAGGCGGGTGCAGACCTTATGGAGCTCGAAAAATATACGCTCGGTGCACTTAGAAGAGCTGTCCACGAAGGTGATGTCAAGAGAGGCTCACTGATGGCTGGTCAGGTTTCAGCACTCGTCAAAGAAGTGAAACCGCTTCGCAGTATTTTCGAGCAAATGATGAGAGAATATGAGGAATGTAAGAATGAGTTTTGCAAATAGAGCGTCTGCTAAAGTTTTTAGGGATAAGCTCGAAATTCCAGTTATTCAGGGCGGTATGGGAGTTGGTATATCCATGGGAAAGCTCGCCGGAAGCGTTGCAGCTTGCGGTGGTATGGGTGTTATTTCAACTGCTTTAATAGGCTTTCGAGAGGAAGATTTCTATCAGAATCATGTAGAAGCTGACGTGCGTGCCCTTAGAAAAGAGATACAAATCGCTAAGGAAATTGCTAATGGTAGAGGAATGATAGCCATAAATGCTATGACTGTAACTACTGACTATGGGGAATGTATCGAGGCTGCTGTCAAGGAAGGAATAGATGCGATCATATCAGGTGCTGGGCTCCCCCTTGCCCTACCTGAACTAGTTGATGGCAAAGATGTCCTAATAGCTCCGATTGTCTCGAGTGCCAAGGCGGCAGCTTTGATCATGAGAAGCTGGAATAAAAAATGTGAAAGAAAACCCGACTTCATAGTTGTTGAAGGTTCGGGAGCAGGCGGACATCTAGGCTTTAAGAAGGAGGAATTGCTCGAGAAAAGCTATAAGCCTCTAACTGAGATAGTCTCAGATGTCGTGAATGTCTGTGGAGATATACCTGTCTTTGCTGCAGGAGGCATCTTTGATGCAGATGACATCAAAAAGGTGCTTAAGTGTGGTGCTTACGGCGTGCAGATAGGAACAAGATTCATCGCCTGTGAAGAGTGTGATGCAAGTCAAGGATTCAAGGAAAAAATCGTGAAAGCGAATGCCGAAGATCTAAAGATTATACAAAGTCCTGTTGGGCTTCCAGGAAGGGCACTAAAATCAGCTCTCCATGAGCAGGTCGAAAAAGAAGGCAGAAAAGCGCCAAGTCGCTGTATAAATTGCATAAGCACATGCGATCCTAAGACGACGCCGTACTGCATAAGCGCAGCTTTGATAGCAGGATTTAATGGAGACGAAGAAAACGGACTTTTCTTCAGCGGAGAAAACTGCGGAAGAATAGATAAAATAGTTAAAGTCAAGGACCTTATGGATGAACTGTCAAAGGGATTTGAATAAATATTAAGCGAGGAGAACAAAATGAAAACAGCTTTTTTATTTGCTGGACAGGGAAGTCAGAAGCTAGGGATGGGCAGAGATTTGTACGCTGAGTTTGAAGGATTTAAAAATTGCTTTGACAAACTGCCAGCTGAGCAGAGAAGCATCGCATTTGATGGAAGCATGG
>ERZ772960.1085-NODE-1085-length-22500-cov-2.694810_pt1 | contig 22500 bp, 15 predicted proteins | sample MGYA00580678_ERZ772960 | MGnify/ENA primary metagenome ERZ772960 (study PRJEB29015, sample SAMEA2737930) | human oral metagenome | biome: human oral; feature: human-associated habitat; material: dental | place: China | collected 2059 ... | reverse complement strand
GAGGCAGGAAGCGTCACAGTTCGTCATCCGGAATGCCACGTCCGATATGGTCGTGTTCGACGTGACGGACGGCGTAAAGGTCACCCGGATGGAAGCCTCTCTCAACGGCTCCGAGTTATCGTTCTCCATCCCGGCAAGCCATACCGTCGTACGTGAGTTCGTGCTCGTCGACCTGTCCAAATCGTTTCCCCAACCCGAAACGGTGGGCGAAGTGACAGCACAAGACCTGCACGCTCTTCCACAAACGGACATGGTTATCCTCTCTCCGCCGGCATTCGTACCCGAAGCCGAACGGCTGGCTGCAGCCCACCGCCGCAAGCGCGACAGCATCCATGTGACTGTCGTCACTCCGGAGCAGGTGTACAACGAATTTTCAAGCGGTACCCCCGATGCCACAGCCATCCGGCGCTTTATGAAAATGTTTTACGACCGACGCACCTCGGAAGCCGATGCACCGAAATATCTGTTGCTTTTTGGCGACGGAGCACACGATAACCGTCAACTTTCCACAGCGTGGAAGTCAATCGATATGACCAATTTCCTGCTTACGTTTCAGACCCAACAGTCGATTATGGGAGGGAATTACGGTAAACCTGATAAAGAGACTTACGTTACCGACGACTATTTCGGTTTTTTACGCGACGGATCCGGGAGCGATATCGGTAGAAGCTATGTCGATCTGGGAATCGGACGTTTTCCGGCACGTACCGTCAATCAGGCAAAAGCCATTGTAGATAAAGTGGTTCGTTACATTGAGACCCCGGCCTACGGCAGTTGGAAAAATCAACTCTGCTTTATTGCCGATGATGGAAGCAGCAGTGAACATGAGCCGTATGCAAAGGATCATATGGAGCAATCCTATCAACTGACACAGATCATAGAAGATAACCACCCGGAATATATCACGAACAAACTGTTTTTCGATGCTTTTAAAAAATCAAGTAAGGGCAGTAGCGGTTCGTACCCCGATGTGGAAAGAAACATCCAAAAGCTGCAACGGCAAGGGGTGATGCTGATCAACTATACGGGGCACGGCAATGCCGCATCGTTAAGCGACGAGCACGTAATTACGCAAAGCATGATCCGGCAATATACCTACCCGCATTTGCCATTGTGGATTACTGCTTCATGCGACTTTACCCCGTTCGATCACACAACGACCTCGGCCGGCGAGGATGTCTTCCTGACCGAAAAAAGCGGAGGGATTGCACTAATTACCACTTCGCGTGTTGCGTTTGGTACCCCCAATTTTGCTATCAACAGATTACTTGTAGCCAATATTTTTAAGAAAAATAAGGGGAAGCGGATGACCTTGGGAGATGTACTGAAAGAAACGAAAAACGGATATCGGCACTATTTCAACCGCTGTTTTGTCTTAATCGGTGACCCGGCCCTTTCGCTCGCCTATCCGGAGTACGAAATGAATGTGAAGGAGATCAACGGGAATCCTGTTTCCGAAACATCGGTCAACTTTAAAGCGTTGGACCGGATAACCGTAACCGGAGAAGTGACTGGTGCAGACGGTGCCATCCTGATGAACTTCAACGGCCAAATGACGGCTGTGGTACTTGACAGCCAGCAAGAAATTACAACCCTCGATAACAACAGAAAAGGAGAAAAATTCAGCTATAAGGACTATCCGAATACTATCTATAAAGGCAATGCGATCGTTGAAAACGGTAAGTTCACGTTTTCGTTTATCGTGCCTGCCGATATCTCCTATGCAAACGGTCCCGGAAAAATGAGCCTTTACGCCTTCGACGAGACGAATGCTCTTGAAGCGAACGGCTCCTTCCTGAAGTACACGGTTGGCGGTACGGCCAACCCAACCGAAAGAGATACCGTCAAGCCGGAAATCCGCATGTTGTACCTGAACGACAGCACCTGGACCGACGGGCACGATACGAATGAAACGCCTTTGTTCGTCGCCAAGGTATGGGACAAGAGCGGGATCAACATCACCGGCAGCAGCATCGGACATGATGTGATGCTGACGATCGACAACAACCCGTCGCTCAGCTATACCCTGAATGCTTACTATACGAATATAGCCGGTAGCGAGGGTGAAGGGATCGTCAAATTCCCGATTCCTGCACTGCCCGAAGGAAAGCATACGGCCGAATTCAAAATCTGGGATATCTTCAATAACTCGACGACGAAAACCTTTACGTTCAATGTCGTCAAAGGACTGAAACCATTTCTTTCCGGTCTGACGGTCGGCCCCGTGCCCGCACGCGAAAAGGTGACGTTCTACCTGTACCATAATCGCCCCGAATCGAAGATCGACGCAACCATCTACGTGTACGATCTGAGCGGACGCCTGTATTGGAAGCATCAGGAGATCGGTTCGTCCGACTTGTTCAAAGCCTATACCGTAACATGGGATTTGACGAGCAGTGACGGCACACGCCTCCGGCCGGGAATTTATCTTTATCGCGCCGTGATCCGTTCGGGTAACTCGACCGAAGCGACACTGACGAAGAAAATGATTATTCTGGCCAGGTAACGTATCATATCCGTCAGGTGAAATGTTAATGATGAGATTTTTTGTTCAATCATCTCTTTTAACAGAATATATAAATATGATACACACAATAAAAACTTACTCAAGCAAGAAGCATATCAGTTTCGTACTTTTTTCCTTGATCAACATTCTTTTTGCAGTTAAGTATTTTTCGAGATATACAAGCTACTATGTATGGATGGTTGCCATTCTATGTATATTTCATACACTTCTGTTCTATAAAGGAAAAGAACTCCTCCGGTTTATCCGTCAGAAAGATACGTTTATAGGTATTTTATGGCTCGTTTTCTTTTGTATCGGATGTATCTTTGTTTGGGAGAAAATACCTGTAGAATCATTGAATGTTGATCGATGGAGCGTAATCACCTCTTTTTGGAATAATTATTTCAGCGATCAGTACGTATATTACGCCCAGTCTCATCTGGGGAATTATCCGGGCCCAATGCCTTTTTATTTTATCTTGGCACTTCCTTTTTATCTCATCGGAGAATTGGGATTTCTTTCGCTTTTTGGAAGGCCGAGAATCAAGTGTCTTGTCTTTTATGGATTGATCAAATACATGAAAGTAGCGTCTCCTTATCCTGTCTTATTCATACTATTGATAACCACTTCTCCTTTTTATCTTTGGGAAGTATTGGTAAGAAGCAATATTTTTCTGAATGCCATCCTTATAGCATGCTCCATCGTCTTATTTTTTAGAATTAAGAATTACGCATCTCTGAAAAATCAATTATTTATCGGAGGAATAATCGGTTTGCTTTTGTCTACCCGAAACGTATTTGCGCTCTGCTATATCATCTTTTTTCTGCATACCATCAGGACCGGACAGCTGTCCCTTCAATCGGCAATAAAGATCGGAGGGATATCTATCCTCGTTTTTATCTCTACATTTTTACCTTTTGTGATGGGATTCCGGGATGATTTTCTGCAGATGAATCCATTCATCATTCAATCCTCTTTCTTGATGCCGTTCGGATGGGTCATGACTGCAATTGTTTGTTCCTGTTTTATGTTTCTGTTTTGCAAGCAAAATGCGGATGTTTTTTTTTACAGCGGAGTGATCCTGTTTATAACGATTATGCTGCATTTTGTGTATCATGCCCTCAGTACATCGGTCTATATCTCTCTGATTCAAGAATCATTTATCGATGTGTCTTACTTTATCCTGTGTATTCCGTTCTTTTTATATTACCTTCTGAATGGACAATCGGATCGACAAAACATTTATATGGAAAGCTCCTTCATTAAGACATCAGAAAAAAAGTAGGCTTTCAGCCCTCTATCGGGGAATGCTTTTTCCCCAACACTTCGCATGGGACTGAATTAACGCGCTCTTTCAGGGCTTTTACAGCGTTCAGTAATCAGTAGTCAGTAAACAAATTAACATCTCAACAACCAAACACCTCAACGCCACGAAAGGGTTAGCTCGCAAGGGGTACAAGGGCTGTAAGCCTGACATCATTGAATAGTCAGGGCGGGTACACAGTGTCCGAACGCCCCCCCCCTCCCCCCTCAAAGGGGGTATTTGCAGGGCTGAAGCTGACAACTGACGCCCCCCAACAACTAAACAGCTAAACAAATCAACCCAATTTGAGGTAATAATGCTTACCTTTGTACACGTCTAAAATCAAATGTAAAAACGTATGAAGAAAAAACAACTATGGAGCCTGGTATGTGCGATGTTCGTCGCAGCGCAACAGGGACAGGCCGAAGAAGCGCGGTTGCTGCGTTTCCCGGCCACGAACGGTAACGACATTGTGTTTTCGTATGCCGGCGATTTGTACAAAGTATCTGCCCGTGGCGGAGAAGCGAAACGGCTCACTTCGCACGCCGGCTACGAAATGTTTCCGCGCTTTTCGCCCGACGGAAAAACGATTGCCTTTACCGGACAGTACGACGGAAATACGGAAGTGTATACCATCCCCGCCGACGGTGGCGAACCGCTGCGCGTAACTTACACCGCCACCAACCAACGCGATGATGTGGGAGACCGCATGGGACCGAACAACATCGTGACCGCATGGACAGCCGACGGCGCGAAGATTGTTTACCGCAACCGGATCGGCTCCGGATTCAGCGGCAAACTGTATACCGTAGCCAAAGAAGGCGGACTCTCCGAAGTCATCCCCTTGCCCGAAGGCGGCTTTTGCAGCTTCTCACCCGACGGAAAACGGCTGGCTTACAACCGTGTGATGCGCGAATTTCGCACATGGAAATACTATCAGGGCGGTATGGCAGACGATGTCTGGATTTATGACGCCGGAAAGAAAACGGTCGAGAACATCACGAACAACCGTGCACAAGACATCTTCCCGATGTGGGTCGGCGACGAAATCTATTTCCTCTCCGACCGCGACCGGACGATGAACCTCTTCGTCTACGATACAAAAACAAAAACGACCTCGAAGGTAACCGACTTCACCGAATATGATATCAAGTTCCCAAGCACGAACGGGCAACTGATCGTCTTCGAAAATGCCGGCTATATCTACCGGTTCGATCCTGCCGCAAAGAAAGCCGAAAAGGTCAGCATCACACTGACCTCCGACCATCTGTACGCCCGGAGCGAAATCAAGGACGGCGGACGGTACATGCGCGGAGCCAGCCTCTCGCCCGATGGGAAACGGGTTGTCGTCACGGCACGCGGCGAAATCTTTAACCTCCCCGTCGAGAAAGGCGTGACGAAAAATATCGTCCGTACACCGGGCGCCCACGAACGCAGCGCCACCTGGTCGCCCGACGGCAAACACATCGCTTACATCTCCGACGCAACGGGCGAAACCGAGCTTTACATGCAACCGGCCGAAGGTGGTGAAGCCGTTCAGCTGACGAAAAATAACGATACGTATATCCGTAACTTCGAATGGAGTCCCGACAGCAAATCGATCGTGTACACCGACCGCAAGAACCGGATCAACCTGCTGAATGTGGCAACCAAACAGGTAACCGAAGTGCTGCGCGACCCGAAGAAAGAACCGTATGAGGTCACTTTCTCGCCCGACAGCAAATGGCTGGCATATACACGCATGGCCGACAACGAATACGACATCATTTACCTCTACCGCATCGACGACAAGAAAGAATTTCAGGTAACCGACCGGTGGTACGATTCGGGTTCTCCCACGTTTAGCACAGACGGGAAATACCTTGTATTTACCTCGATGCGCGACTTCAATCCAACCTATGGATCGAAAGAATGGAACCACGTCTACGGTTATTCGAACGGGGTTTACCTCGCGCTGCTGACCAAAGATACGCCCTCCCCCTTCCTGACCAAGGACGACGGGAGCAAAGCCGAACCGAAGAAAGTAGAAATCAACGTAGAAGAAGGCGGCAAGAAAAAAGAGACGGACGAGAAGAAAAAACCCGAAGGCGTCACGGTCAAAGTCGATGCGGACGGACTGAGCGACCGGATCGTGAAAGTCCCCTTGCCGCAAGGATATCACGGTAATCTTTATTCCGACGGGCAAAAAGTGTATTACAGCCGTAACAACTCGACCTACGTCTATGATCTGAACAAGCAGAAAGAAGAAACCGTGGCCGAAGGGGCCCGTATGTGGGTGGAGCCGGGAGGCAAAAAAGCCGGATTCTTCAAAAACAAGCAACTGTTTGTCAAAGATATTCCTTCCGGGAAAATCGATCTGAAAGACCCTGTGAACTTCTCGGATATGAAGATAACGATCGACTATGCCAAGGAGTGGGCGCAAATCTTCGATGAGGCATGGCGTGCCTTCCGCGACGGCTTCTACCTCGAAAATATGCACGGCGTAGACTGGAAAGCGATGAAAAAGAAATATGGCGTATTACTCCCTTACGTGAAGAATCGTCAAGACCTCACCTACCTGATCGGCGAAATGATCGGTGAACTCAATTGCGGTCATGCCTACGTGAACACCGGCGAAACGAATCGCCCGCAACGAATCAAAACCGGACTGTTGGGGGCAGAGATCTCACGAGACAAAAGCGGCTTCTTCCGCCTCGAAAAAATTCTGCCGGGCGAATCATGGAGTCCTGCTCTCCGTTCTCCGCTCACCGAGCCGGGCATCGAAGCTCAAGTCGGCGATTTCATCGTCGCCATCGACGGAGTACCGACCAACACGGTCAACGACCTGTATGCCCTCCTCATAGGGAAAGCCGGCGTTCCGACGGAATTGTCGCTCAACGGCAAAGCACAGCTCAACGGCGCCCGCAAGGTGGTGATCCGCCCGCTCGAAGAAGAATATTCGCTCTATCATTACCAATGGGTAAAAAATAACATCGAGAAGGTTGACAAGGCTTCGGGCGGCAAAATCGGATATATCTACATCCCCGATATGGGAGTAGACGGACTGAACGAATTTGCCAAATATTTCTATCCGCAACTCGACAAGGAAGGACTCATCATCGATGACCGCGCAAACGGCGGCGGTAACGTCTCCCCGATGATCCTCGAACGCCTGGCCCGCGAACCGTACCGCATGACCATGCGCCGCGGATCGACCCGTAACGGTACCGTGCCCGATGCGGTGTTGGTTGGCCCGAAAGTGTGTCTGATCAATAAATATTCGGCTTCCGACGGCGACCTGTTCCCGTGGGGATTCCGCGCGCTTAAGCTCGGTAAACTGATCGGAACACGCACATGGGGCGGAATTGTCGGGATCACAGCCTCGTTACCGTTTATCGATGGTACCGACGTGCGCGTGCCGTTCTTCACAAGCTACGACATGAACGGTAACTGGATGGTAGAGAACGAAGGCGTAGAACCGGATATCCTCATCGACAACGATCCGGTAAAAGAATGGAACGGCGAAGACGAGCAGCTCAACCGAGCCATCGAAGAAGTCATGAAAGAACTGAAGAACCGCAAACCGTTGCCCAAAACTCCGGCGCCGCGGGTGTGGAATAAATAACCCTGATCGATGCCTTCCGTATCTCTGTATGGGATGAAGTACATCTCTGTACAGACCCGGAAGGCATCGATCTTTCTCCGGCATATCAATATAGTCTGCAATATACAAAGTTCCATTATCATTCATCTATCTCACAAAAATTCACACAAAATCATCATGAAAAAGACAATCCTGTTTATATATATCGTACTTTTCTCACTCGGCGTATCGGCACAATGGAAACCGGCCGGCGACAAGTTAAAAACGGTTTGGGCTGAACGCTTTGACCCGAACCGGGTATTACCCGAATATCCGCGTCCTCTGTTAGAACGACCGGCATGGATGAACCTGAACGGCCTCTGGGAGTATGCAATTCGAGACAAAGGAAAAGCCGAACCGGCCGATTTCGACGGAAAGATTCTCGTGCCTTTCGCCGTAGAATCATCGCTTTCGGGCGTACAAAAGACCGTGAACGAACAGCAGGAACTGTGGTATAAACGTACGTTTACGGTGCCGGCAGCCTGGAAAGGTCGGTATGTAAAACTCAACTTCGGAGCCGTCGACTGGCGCGCCGACGTGTTTGTAAACGATATCTTTATCGGCACACACCAAGGAGGCTATACACCCTTCTCGTTCGATGTAACCCCATTTCTTAAAACAAACGAACCGCAGAAACTCGTCGTACGGGTATGGGATTCGACGAACAAAGGATATCAGCCGCGAGGCAAACAGACGTTAAACCCCGAAGGCATCTGGTACACGGCCGTTACCGGTATCTGGCAAACGGTATGGATCGAGCCGGTTGCGGAGCATCATATCACAAGCGTCCGCTCAATTCCCGATATCGACCATGAAATCGTCGAAGTGACCGTCTCGACCAACGACGATCGGAGCCATGATATCATTGAAGTCTGTCTTTTCGACGGTGATCGTATGGTATCTTCGGCCAAAGGCATCAGTGGAAAGACTTTGCGTATACCGGTTACGAACGCCCGGCTGTGGTCGCCCGAATCTCCGACGCTCTATGCGATGAAGATCAGCCTCGCGCACAACGGCAAAAAAATAGATGAAGTGTCGTCCTATACGGCTATGCGCAAAATATCGACGGCTCGTGACGCCAACGGCATCATGCGCATGCAGCTCAATAACAAGAATTATTTCCAGTACGGACCACTCGACCAGGGCTGGTGGCCTGACGGACTCTATACAGCACCTACCGACGAAGCGCTGCTTTATGATATTCGAAAGACGAAAGATTTCGGATTCAATATGATACGCAAGCATGTCAAGGTTGAGCCTGCACGCTGGTATTACCACTGCGACAGGGAAGGGATGCTCGTCTGGCAGGACATGCCGAGCGGCGACATGGACAATGTGTGGGAGCCGCGTCAATACGGCGGAGGCACAGACAGACAGCGAAGCGAAGAGTCTGTCGCCAATTACTATCATGAGTGGGGAGAAATCATGGACTTGTGCATCTCCCATCCTTCCGTCATTATCTGGGTGCCTTTCAACGAGGCATGGGGACAATTCGACACCGAAAAAGTAACGGCATGGACGGAACATCGTGATCCGTCACGACTCGTCAATCCGGCCAGCGGAGGAAACCATCGCCGGTGCGGAAGCATACTCGACCTGCACAATTATCCCGGTCCGGAAATGTACCTGTTCGATCCAGAACGTGTAACGGTTCTCGGCGAATATGGCGGTATCGGGTTGGCGCTCGAAGGCCATCTATGGTGGGATAAACGCAACTGGGGATATGTGCAGTTTAAAAACAAAGAAGAAGTAACGGCCGAATACGTGCAGTTTGCCAAGACGCTTCAGTCATTCGTCAGACAAGGTTTCTCCGCAGCCGTTTATACGCAGACAACCGATGTGGAAGGCGAAGTGAACGGGCTGATGACCTACGACCGGAAAGAGATCAAAATCAACGAAGCCGAAGTACGTGCTGCCAATCAGGAGGTTATTCGTATGCTATCGGAATAGCCTGACGCATTCTCAAAATACGGGGAAACGGTTGTCGCCGTCGGCAGTGACGGCGATGCACTCGACCTCGACGAGCCATCCCGGACGACAGACCGCAGCACAGACCGTGATACGGGGTATTTGTGGAAAATAAGCGTCTATCCATGTGCCGACCGCTACGTAATCGCCCGGGTCGCGCACGTAGGCAATCATCTGCATGACGTTGTGCATGCCGGCATCAGCCTCGGCCAACAACGCCCTGATATTTCGGAATAAACAGTCGAGTTGACCGGAAAGATCGCCGGGATGCACGATCTCGCCATACTTGTTAATGCTTGCCGTACCCGAGATAAAGATATGCCGCCGGTCACCGTATTGCACCATGGTACCCCGCTCGAACGTCACGCCATATTCGCTTGTTCGGTTCAGACGGTTGGGCGCATAGAGATAACGGACCTGCTCCGTTTCCAAGCCGTGCACTGCATACGCATCCATCATCACCAATGTCTGCGGACCGGTATGCCGTCCCTCGATGCCCGTGCTGGCAATGAAATGGGTCTGCGCTGTCAGTCCTTCACGTTTGAAACATGCTCGGCGCGCTTTCACCATGCCGGCATAACGCAGGTCGATGTCGCGCACAAAAAGCCATGTACGAATACAGTGACGGCTCAACGTACATGCCTGCGTCGCCAATAAAGCCGTGTAACGGTCAAAAATACCGGCTGTCTGCTTCTCTTCGTCCGAAGCCGATGAGTGAAGTTGTGTATGATAAAAGTGACGATAAGACGGACGGATCAGTTCTGTAGCCTGTACGGACAAGTTTTTAGACACACGTGAACTTTCGGATGTCACCCAATAAGCCCAGAGGGCTACCTTTGTCAGACCGGGCGCCTGCTGTACGACAGACAACGCCGCATCTTCGTTATCGTATCCACACAAAAAACCGTATTGATTCATGACATCGCTGAGGAAGTAACGCCTCCAGACGAGTACCGTATGAGGATATTCGCGCTGCCAACGGCTCAAAGCCTCTTCAAGCTGTGTAAATTGCGTTGGGGTATCCGACTCCGCTGCCGTGATTCGTATCGACAAATGGTACTCGGCAGCCTGCCCGGACAGAGCAAATTCGCTGTAAGTAGCGAGGACCGGCAGATCCGCCCATTCTCTGTGATGTGTGCAGATCATCGGATATCGAACTGATCCGCATCACGCCACACCGGAAACTTCTCCCGAAGCGTATCCAACGGCTCCCGCTCCAGCGTACACGTGACGATTGTTTCTTCCTCTTCGCCGGCATCCGCCAGCTTTTCTCCTTTCGGAGTATATATTCTCGAGCTGCCGTGATAAGCGAACTCGCGGCCATCCACACCGACACGGTTCACCCCGCACACATACACCATATTCTCAATCGCCCGCGCATGCAGCAGCGTCTTCCACACATCCCGTCGCACACTCACCCAGTTGGCCACGTAAATCAGCACGTCGTATTCGTTATTCACATTGCGGCTCCAGACCGGGAAACGCAAGTCATAGCAAACCATCGGGCAGATTTTCCAGCCGCGATAATCGAGAATCAGCCGCTTATCGCCGGCCGAGAAACTGCGATCTTCGCCCGCCATACGAAACAGATGACGCTTATCGTAATAATACTCCCGACCATCGGGGGTAATAAAGAATGCACGGTTATAAAAACGCCCTTCTTCCGAAGCGATAAAGCTCCCTGTCACGGCAAAGCCGTATTCTCGGGCCCACTGCTTCACCGAAGCGATCGTCTTGCCGTCGACCGGCTCCGACAGGTCGTGCACGCGCATCGACAATCCCGTCGTAAATAACTCCGGTAAGACTGCCAGATCGGTTTTGCCGGTTAAACCATGCAGCAATTTCCCATAATAAGCCACGTTCTCCGTTCTGTCTTCCCACACAATCGGAGCTTGAATCATACTGACACGCAACGAGCTGTTACTATTCATCGATCTTTCCGTTTTTCTTATCGCGTTCTTCCCCGACTTCTCCGAATTTCTCTCCATGATGGCCTCTGATTCCCTTATAACATGAACGGATATAACGGATGTCCGCATCCGCATCGCCCGTCGGCCGGAAAGTCGACATAATCCCGACTTCTTTCCTGCCGTAATCGATATAACCAAGCTGAATCGGTACCTGTGCCTTCAAAGCAATGTAATAAAAACCACGTTTCCACTCATCGACCCTCTTGCGCGTCCCTTCCGGCGTGATAGCTACACGGAAATAATCGTGTGATGCAAATTCAGCCGCCATCTGTTCGGTCATGGACTGGTTGCGGCTCCGGTCGATCGGTACGCCGCCCATGCTCCGAAAGATTAATCCTAACGGAAAGAAAAACCATTCTTTCTTCATCAGGAATTTAGCTTGTTTCCCGACCGCGTTGTAAAACAACTTGCCGATCAGAAAATCGGTGTTGCTCGTATGAGGGGCTACACAAATCACACACTTGGGAACATCGTCGCCCGTCAGACCGATATTCCATCCCATGCACTTAAGAAGCCATCTACAGATCGCTTTTTTCATGCTTTCTTATCAAGCGCTTCGGTCAATCGGACGATCTCTTCGGCCAACGCATTCCATTCTTTTCTCAGATCAGCAGATAACTTTTGATAATATTTCTTGACCTCTGCCCGGTTTGTGCCCGGAGCATGATGTGCACGGCAAATAAACTCATCGTTCCGATCGCCCATGCGCGTCGCCAATAATAAAACTTTCTCATTGTCTATTTTCGGAAGTAAATAATGACAGATTAACAAGTCGGAAAACAACATCCCGAACAGACGGGAGATATGTTTCTTTAATTTTCTTCTTTTTGCCATTTTAGTTTCTTCTTTTTGAGTTAAACATTTTCTTTTTTTCGACAATCAAAGGTATGACAATTCTCCGGGATTTGGATAAAGAAACACAAGAAAAAGAAAAAAAGACGTATCTTTGCCGGCTAAACAACTACCTTTTATAAGGTTAGACAACTATGATAAAAAAGGCAATAACTCAACCGGATTATATTTTTGAATGCAGCTGGGAAGTCTGCAATAAAGTTGGCGGTATTTATACCGTCTTGTCCACAAAAGCACGCACGTTACAACAGCGTTTTACCGATACGATTATTTTCATCGGGCCGGACCGCGGAAAGCCGGATGCCGATTTTCGAGAAGACCCTGCGCTCTACGCCGACTGGGCGAAAGCGGCAGCTTCCGAAGGACTGTCCGTGCGCAAAGGACGATGGCAGATACCGGGCACACCTCCGGTGATTTTAGTCGACTATCAGCCTTTCTTCGAAAAGAAAAACGAAGTCTATTACGAAATGTGGGAATCGTTCGGTGTCGATTCGTCAAAGGCTTATGGCGATTATGACGAGTCTTGTATCTTCGCCTACGCCACCGGAAAAACGATCGAAAGTTTCTACCGCTTTCATGGGTTGGAACAGAAAAAGATCATCGCCCATTTCAATGAATGGATGCTGGGGTTCGGAGAGCTATATCTACAGAAATACGTACCGCAGATTGCTACGGTGTTCACGACACATGCTACCTCCATCGGACGTTCGATTGCCGGAAACGGTAAACCCCTCTACGGATGCATGAATGGATACGACGGCAATCGGATGGCAAGAGAATTAAACATGGAAGCCAAGCACTCGGTCGAGAAGCAGGCTGCCCGTTATGCCGACTGTTTCACGACCGTAAGCGATATTACGGCCACCGAATGCAGGCAGCTCTTGGACAGAGCACCGGATATCGTGACCCCCAACGGTTTCGAGCCGGACTTTGTGCCTGTTGCCGATGCTTATCCGGCACATCGTACTGAAGCCCGTAAAAAACTGCTCAGGGTAGCCGAAACGTTATGCGGCCGGACGATCGATGAAGATGCTTTTCTCATCTCGACGAGCGGCCGGTATGAGTATCGTAACAAAGGAATCGACGTTTATATCGAGGCCATGAACCGTTTGCGCACTTCCGGCAAACTAAATCGGCAAGTCGTCGCTTTTCTGCTTGTCCCGGCGTGGGTTTTCGCTCCGCGTGCCGACCTGAAGGAAATTCTTGCGAAAGACTTTCATACGACGGAGCCAATGCAGACCTCATGCATCACGCATTGGCTTAACAATATGAATGAAGACAGCATAACGAATTTCATCCTCCGTTGCGGCTTTACGAATACGGCAGACGATAACCTGAAAATCATCTTTGTGCCCTGCTATTTGGACGGGAAAGACGGTATATTCAACATGACGTACTACGACCTGTTGATCGGTATGGATGCGACCGTTTATCCGTCGTATTACGAGCCGTGGGGCTATACGCCGCTGGAAAGCATTGCGTTCGGCATCCCGACGGTCACCACCGATCTGGCCGGATTCGGGTTATGGGCTAAGGCAAAGGTTTCGGGCGATGACATCACGGAGGGAGTCGCCGTGATTCACCGGACAGATGATAATTATTTTGATGTCGTGAATGATATTTCGGAAATTTTACTTTCTCTGATATGCAAAGATGCAGCCGATCGGGAATATATTCGAGAGAATTGTCGCAAGTTAGCTGCACAGGCTGAATGGAAGCAATTCATTACATATTATTATCAAGCATTTGATATGGCTTTTGCGAAGGTGAAACAGAGAAACCGTATGTGATGTTATAGGTTGTCCCGATTATACATTCTCTTTTAGCAAGCAACTGTCTTTATACATAAAATCTGCTCGCAATCCGGTGGTGACGTCCAAATACCGTACATCCGTGTATCCGCTGTCGGTGTATGAATAATAATGATCGCCAATACGGTAACGATGCCCATTGATGCCTGAGACATACTTATCTTCATCGTTTCTATTGATCGAGCGAACCACGCGGCCTTCCTTGTCCAACACGTATTCAATCTTTTCCTTTTCGATGTTGCCTTTACCTTTGTCAAGGTCTTTCGTTATGGTCCGGTCGGCTATGTATCCGCTGTCAGTTATCATATATGTATATTCGGATATGCCGAACAGCTTATCTTTATTCGGATGGCTGTAGTCCACATCATAGTTTTCCGTTTTGAGCAGCCGACCGTCATCACCGTACGTATATTTTAAGATATTCCATTCTCTGTCCGGATAGACTTTACCATCCAATTCTACTTTCCGTGGAAAATAATCCGACCGATAAAGCAAGTGCCCATCCTGAGAATATTTACTAATGAAACAATCGATCGTCCCACTGACGTGAGTAGCTGTATCCGTCAGTCGGTCTTTACTGTATTTGTAAACAGCTTCGGATACCGTATATAGCGGTTTATCATTGCCTCCCTCTAGATACGTTTTTCTGACTGACGAATCGGCCATACTTCTCGGCATTCGCGGTTTCATCGGGTGCTGAGGTCCCGTAATTGTCTGTGCGGAAATCATTCCCCCTGTTACCCATAGTAAAGTTAATACTATAATGTACTTTTTCATGCTCTAATGTATTTAATAATCTAACGTTTCAAAAATAGTATATAAATATATACAAAAAAAGTTTTGTATATATTTACATTTTTTATGTAATAAATATTATTTTAAACAGACCTGATTTTGATTGTCATAAAAATTCAAAACCAGTAATTATCTACATGAAAATCATGCTTGCCACAGCTTGCAAGAAGACTAAACCACAACGTGTTTTTACACTATCTCTTGCATTTTTGAATAAATGATATTTAACGGCTGTAAATCCATAAAAAATCACTCTGTTGAGAGTATTGCATGAAAAAATTAACGAGGCGTCATTCCTGCTTTACACGAAAATTGCATTACCTTTGTCGGGCAATTATCAAAAAACTTACGTATGAAAATTCAGTCAAAGAATTCAAATGATCCGATTTGGAGAGACCTATACTCTCATTCTAAACTTCCGAAACGATTAGAGCCGCTTCACGAAATCGCCACCAACTTGTGGTGGGTATGGCATTACGAAGGAGCAAAGCTCTTCGGTGAGATTTCGCCCGAGTTATGGAGATCGACCGAAGGCAACCCCCTCTTATTGCTTCAGAAGTTACCGCAGGAACGAATTGAAGCAATTTTGGCCGATCAGGTATTGATGGCTAAAATCAATGACGTATATAAACAATTTAAGAGTTATGTACAAGTCAAACCCGACACAAGCAAACCGTCGGTTGCCTATTTCAGCATGGAATACGGACTAACGAACGTACTGAAAATCTATTCGGGCGGATTGGGCGTGCTGGCAGGCGACTACCTGAAAGAAGCCAGTGACAGCAACATTGATCTGGCAGCCGTCGGGTTTCTGTACCGTTACGGCTATTTCACCCAAAGCCTGGCGATGGACGGTCAACAGATTGCCAACTACGAAGCCCAGAACTTCTCGACATTGCCACTCACACAAATGATGATGGACGATGGCCAGCCGATGGTGCTCGAGGTGCCGTATCCCGAACGGATCGTCTATGCACATGTCTGGAAAGTAAGCGTCGGACGCGTACCACTTTATCTGATGGATACGGACATACCCGAAAATAGCGAATGGGACCGCTCGATCACCCACCAGCTTTACGGCGGAGACTGGGAAAACCGCATGAAGCAGGAATACATGCTCGGCATCGGCGGCATTTTACTGTTGAATAAGTTGGGACTGAAGAAACAGGTTTATCATTGCAACGAAGGCCATGCCGCATTGATCAACGTACAGCGGCTCGTCGATTATATCCGGATCGAGAAGTTAGACTTTAATCAGGCCCTCGAAGTCGTTCGCGCCTCCTCACTCTATACGGTGCATACGCCCGTACCGGCCGGTCACGATTATTTCGAAGAAGCGCTTTTCGGCAAATACATGGGCGGATTTGCCGAAAAACTCGGTATCAGCTGGCAGGACTTTATCGACATGGGACGTACGAACCCGGGCAGTCAGGAAAAATTCTGCATGAGTACATTCGCACTCAACACTTGTCAGGAGGCCAACGGGGTAAGTTACCTCCACGGCATCGTATCGCGCCAGATGTTCGCTCCGGTATGGAAAGGATATTTCCCCGAAGAGTTGCACGTGGGTTACGTGACCAACGGAGTGCACCTGCCTACATGGATGGCTACCGAATGGAAAAAATACTGTGCGAAGAATTTCGACAAAAGTTTCTTCAAAGACCAGTCTAACAAAGCGATCTGGGAAGCCATCCAGCATGTTCCGGACAGTGACATTTGGGAAATCCGCAAGGCACTCAAACATAAATTGATCGAATACATCAAAGACCAGTATCGCGATAACTGGCTGAAGAACCAGGGCGACCCGTCGAAAGTCGTTACATTGATGGAAAAAATCAATTCGAACGCGTTGTTGATCGGTTTCGGACGCCGTTTTGCCACATACAAACGAGCGCACCTCCTGTTCACCGATTTGGACAGACTATCCAAGATCGTCAACAATGAAAAATGCCCAATACAATTCGTCTTCACCGGGAAGGCGCACCCGGCCGACGGTGGCGGACAGGGCCTGATCAAACACATCGTGGAGATTTCGCGTCGTCCGGAATTTCTAGGCAAGATCCTCTTCCTCGAAAATTACGACATGCGTCTGGCGCGCCGCCTGATTTCGGGGGTCGACATCTGGCTGAACACCCCGACACGACCGCTGGAAGCATCCGGCACATCGGGCGAAAAGGCTGAGATGAACGGTGTACTCAACTTCTCCGTGCTCGATGGATGGTGGTACGAAGGTTATAAGGAAGGAGCCGGATGGGCGCTGACCGCACAACGCACGTATGACAATCAGCAATATCAGGATCAGCTTGATGCCGCCACGATCTACCATCTGCTCGAAGATGAGATTATCCCGCTCTACTTTGCCAAGAACAGCAAAGGCTATTCGCCTGAGTGGATTCAGTACATCAAAAACTCCATCTCGCAAATCGCACCGGACTATACGATGAAACGGATGCTCGACGACTATATCGAACGGTTCTACAGGAAGCTGGCCGCACGCTCCGCTTTGCTCATGCAAAACGATTACGCCGAAGCTCGAAATATCGCCGCATGGAAGAAAGAGGTTGCCGAACACTGGGATGATTTTGAGATCAAATCGTTCGAGTATGGCGAAGATGCCGCACATCCCGCAGTGGGCGACGAATACATCGTCCGGATTGTCATCGATCGCAAAAGCCTCAAGAGCATGCTTGGCGTTGAGATTGTCTATACACGTGAAAACCCGGAGGACCATACGATCGAATTCGTTTCGGCAACACCGTTCCAACTGAAAAAGGTGGATGGCACGAAACTATATTTCGAGTTGAAAAAGAAAACAAAAGTCTACGGACATCTGCGTGTCGGTTTCCGGGTCTATCCGGTAAACGAACAGCTGCCTCACCGAATGGATTTCGCATACATCCGCTGGATTCAGCCATAAACATACGGTCGTCCGTCACAGAAAAACCGGGCTTATGTTCGGTTTTTTTGTGCCCTGCCGTTTCCGTTTTCAAAATATATCGTACATTTGTCTATCATAAAAAAAAGACACCATGGGCAAACCAATCATTCTCTCCGACCTCTTCCGCCAATCGTGGAAAAGTTTGTGGGCACAAATCTGGGTATTGAGCGGACTGTTAATCGGCTACGTGATCATCGGCTTGTTGCTCAATGCTTTTATTCCACCTTCCGATAATCATATCGGTGTGGCGGGTATCGTTATTATAGCTATAAGTGTTTTATTCCATTTGGTTTTCACATTGGGATATACTAAAAATATGTTTCAGGCATTGGACGGCGAGGAACCGCAGTTTTCGGCTTACGGACAGATGAGCCGTAAAATATTTATTTATTTTTTTGCATCCGTTATTTATGCAATTGTGGTATGTGCCGGACTGTTTTTTTTGATTGTGCCGGGCATTTACCTCGCTCTCCGGCTACAATTCTTCCCGATGTCTATCGTAGAAGAAAATACGGGGGTCGTCGGATCATTGAAACGGAGCTGGGAGATCACACGCAGCTCAACACTGAAGCTCTTCCTGCTCATGCTCGTCCTGATCGGCCTCATGCTGGCCGGATTCGCTTTGTTTCTGATCGGCATCTTCGTGGCGCTGCCGCTGTGCGGACTGATGAGCTGCTACGCATTTCGCCGTCTGACAGTATCGACCACTTCATAAAATCAAGATACATACAGGATGAATCATTTATTCAGTATAAAAGACAAAGTCATTGTTTTGACAGGAGGCTACGGAATACTGGGACGTTGCATCGCCAAACATTTGGCGCGCGAAGGAGCGAAGGTCGCCATCCTCGGACGTAACGCCGAGAAAGGCAACCGGTTGAAAGAGGAGGTGCGCAAACTCGGAGGCATGGCCATGTTTCACGCGGCCGACGTCATGCGCCGCGAACAGCTCGAAGAAAGCCGGCAAGCCATCGTGCAAGCATTCGGAAGCATCGACGTGCTGATCAATCTGGCGGGAGGAAATATGCCGGGCGCTACGATCGCGCCGGATCAGACGTTTTTCGATCTCGACCTCGACGCCTTCAGGCAAGTCATCGACCTGAACCTGTTCGGTACGGTACTCCCGACGATGGTATTTGCCGAGGTCATGGTCGAGCAAAAGAAAGGAAGCACCATCAATATCTCGTCCGAGGCATCGCTGCGACCGCTTACGCGCGTACTGGGCTACGGATGCGCCAAGGCGGCCGTTAATAATTTCACCCGGTATCTGGCCACCGAGCTGGCTACGAAATTCGGCGAGGGACTGCGGGTGAACGCCATCGCGCCGGGGTTTTTCCTGACCGAACAGAACCGCACGCTGATGACCAACGCCGACGGTACCCCGACGGAGCGTTGCCAACGTATCGTCGCACACACGCCTTACGGCCGACTGGGCAAGCCCGAAGAGCTGTTGGGCACGGTACAGTGGCTGGCAGCCGACGCGTCGGCTTTCGTGACGGGCACGGTGATACCCGTCGATGGCGGATTCGACGCTTTTTCGATTTAATCACACGCATACACCTTTAAAATACATACCATCATGACAAAAAAACAATGGTCGCTCGTCGTACCGACGAGTATGGGGGTGCGGCTGACGCCCACCGTGCAGGGACAGCCGTTTCATACGAGCCACTCCATGTTGATGCAGGCTACGAGCGCCGAAACGAACGTGGCGACGGTGGCCGCATCGCTCGGACTGCCGGTCAAAGCGCTGACGACGTTCGTCGAAGGCAGCCCCGTGGCACAATTTATCAAAGCCGACCTGCGCAGCCGCGGCATCGCCTGCGAGGGGCGCGAAGTGCCACAGGGCGGGCCGTGGGGCTTGCGTCATCAGATCAATATGGCCGACAGCGGTTTCGGCGCGCGGGGGCCGCGCGTGTGGAACGACCGGAGCGGCGAAGTAGGCCGCACGCTGAACGTGCGCGATTTCGACCTCGACCGTCTGTTCGGGCGTGAAGGCGTGGAGATGCTCCACCTTTCAGGACTGATCGCGGCACTCTCGGACCAAACGGGCGAATTTTGCCTCGAGCTGGCACGCACGGCCAAACAGCACGGCACACGGATCTCGTTCGATCTGAATTACCGCGCCTCGTTCTGGGAAGGACGCGAGAGAGCGCTGCGCGACGTCTTCGCCCGGATCGCCTCCGTGGCCGACATCATCGCAGGTAATGAAGAAGACTTTCAACTCTGCCTCGGTATCGACGGGCCGGAGACCGGAGGAAAAAATATCGAAGCCAAAACGGAGCGTTTCAAAGAAATGATCCGGAACGTGAAGCGAACGTTTTCCAGCGCCTCGGTTTTCGCGACGACCTTGCGCGAAGTGTCGGACGCGAACCATCATCTGTGGGGCGCTATCATGCTCGCGGGCGATGAGTGGCACTGCGTCGAGCCGCTTCCGATCCGGGTGCTCGACCGTATCGGCGGAGGCGACGGCTTTGTAGGAGGTCTGCTCTACGGCATCCTCCGAAATTGGGAGCCGCGACAGTGGATACGCTTCGGATGGGCTACCGGCGCACTGGCCGTAACTTCACTTACCGACTATGCCCAACCGGCCGACGAAGCACAGGTATGGAGCATCTGGGAAGGAAACGCACGAGTGATGCGATAAACCGGCCGCGGCCGCAAGTTTTTCAAACAGCACAAACGATGATCTACTATGAACAGGGAGCGCCGGACAAAGCATTCGGCCATGACGAACTGAGGAAAGCCGTGTTTTCGATCCTCGACCGACTGGGCGAGCGACGCAAGGTATTGGCCATCCCACCCGACTTTACCCGCTTCCACTCACGGGCGGGGGAACTGACACGCTACATCTACGAGTATTACGGCGAACACCTGACGGATATTCTTCCCGCCATCGGGACGCATTTTCCAATGACGGACGGGGAGATCGAAAAAATGTTCCCCGGCATCCCCCGGTCGCTCTTTCGCGTGCATGACTGGCGCAACGGTGTCGTGCATGTCGGTACCGTGCCGGCCGACTACGTCGGCGAGGTATCGGGCGGCGTAGCCCACTATCCCATGCCCATGCAGGTGAACCGCATGCTCCTCGAAGGCGGGTACGACCTGATCCTTTCCATCGGGCAGGTGGTGCCGCACGAAGTGATCGGGATGGCGAACTACAACAAGAACCTCTTCGTCGGTATAGGGGGGAGTGAAGGCATCCACAAGAGCCACTTTATCGGCGCGGCATACGGTATGGAGCGAATCATGGGACGTACCCACACCCCCGTGCGCCGCGTGCTCAACTACGCCTCCGAACATTTCATCCACCATCTGCCGGTCGCCTATCTGCAAACCGTTATTTCGGCCGGAAATGACGGTCTGCAAATGCGCGGGCTCTTTGCAGGCAACGATGCCGAATGCTTTGAGAAAGCTGCAGCCCTCTCGTTACAAACAAACTTCACCATGCTCGACCGTGAGATACACAAAGCCGTCGTTTATCTCGATCCCGAAGAGTTTCGCAGTACGTGGGTCGGCAACAAAAGCATCTATCGCACGCGCATGGCCATGGCCGACGGCGGCGAACTGATCATCCTCGCCCCCGGTGTACGGCAGTTCGGCGAAGACGCGGACAACGACACGCTGATCCGCCGGTACGGCTACGTCGCCACGCCGCAAGTGCTGCGGCATGTCGAAGAAAACGAAGAGCTGCGACAGGCGCTTGGCGTAGCAGCCCATCTGATTCATGGCACATCGGAAGGACGATTCCGCATCACCTACTGCCCCGGACACCTGACACGCCGCGAAATCGAGAGCGTAGGCTTCGGGTATGCCGACCTCGACGCCATGATGCGAAAATATCACCCGCACACCCTGCGCGAAGGCTGGAACACCGTCGACGGCGAAGAAATCTACTACATCTCCAATCCCGCGCTCGGTCTTTGGGCCTATCGGAAAAGATTTGAAAAGACCTGATTTTTTTTTCGGTGTTTTTTCTTACTTCTGATTCTGAAGTTTCGCTGCTTCCTTTTTCAATTGCTCAAGCTTCTTCTCCAGCACTTCAATCGCCTCATCGGCTTTGTAGCTGGAGTGAGAGAACAACGTTTCAATATTTTCTTCCAATGAACCTTTAAGCTCTTTCACCTTTGCTTTAAGGTTTTTGCTGAAATCCTCCACACTGTGTTTGATATTATCGGAGGTATCGTCAAACGATTTTTTTATTTTCTTACGTGTTTTCGTTCCTTCATCCGGAGCAAAAAGAATACCCATTCCTGCTCCCAGCATAGCGCCTACTAAAAATGATACGACTGTTTTTCCTGCATTATTACACATAGCTTTTAAAATTTTGAAATTAATACTCCTACAAATGTATCATATATTTTTTGTTTCTACCCACTCAGACCATTGTTTAGGCATATTTAATTCTTTTTAATTGTATTATCCCGATCGCTTTCACGCGTTTTATCGGACAAATACCCACTCATCCTCTTTCGAGAGGTCGGGATAAAAGAAATAGCCCTCGCTGTCGAACGCCTGCACGTCTTGATACTTCGTAAGTCTGTTCTTGATGATGAACCGCGCCATCAGTCCGCGCGCCTTTTTGGCATGCACGACAACCTGCCGGAAGCCGTTTGTCTCATGTTGCAAAAAACGGATATCGATGATTCTTGTGCCCTGCGGAAGCTTGTTCTTACGAACCACCTTTCCATATTCCTGCGAGGCCACATTGATGATGACACGTTCGTCGTGCGCT
>ERZ772960.1084-NODE-1084-length-22512-cov-13.198468_pt1 | contig 22512 bp, 18 predicted proteins | sample MGYA00580678_ERZ772960 | MGnify/ENA primary metagenome ERZ772960 (study PRJEB29015, sample SAMEA2737930) | human oral metagenome | biome: human oral; feature: human-associated habitat; material: dental | place: China | collected 2059 ... | reverse complement strand
GCGAGCCGGTGACGCGGTTCTTGATGGTGGAGCCGGAGCCGTACTCGGCGCCGCCGACGGAGATCTGGATGATACCGTCGGACTCGGCCTCGGCGAAGCCCTGGAGGGCGGCGGTGATGGTCTGGGACGAGGTCACGTTAATCGCGGGGTAGGCGAACTTGCCATCCCGTGCGCGATTCAGCATCTCTGCATAGACCTCAGGGGTTGCGATAGGCACTTGGAGCCTCCTAATCGAGTGACAGTTTTGTCGTCTCCGATTCTCTCACATTTTGCACGAGCGGGAGGGGATGGAAGTCCCGTTCGGACAGGGTCTTTTCTTCCCACAGCCGCATGTGGTAGGCGTTTCGCGAGTCCGGGGTATTCGGCGCGTTTCCTCTCGGGTCTGAGCCGCGATGAAGCCTGGGCACTCGTCGTGGGTCGGGCGCCCTGTGCGGTGGCGGGTTCAGGTGCTGGAGGGGGCACTGAGGCGAGAGGCGTGCGCCCACATGACGATGGCGGCGGCATGGCCGACGTTCATCGAGCGCGTCGACCCCCGTTGGGTGATCGCCACGATAACCTCGCAGGCGGCGAGCATCTCCTCACTCAGTCCGGAGGCCTCCGATCCGAAAACAAGGCAGGCGCGTTCAGGCAGCACCGCCCCTTCGAGCGCGACGGACCCCTCGACATTGTCGACGCCGACCAGTGTCAAGCCCTCACGCGAGCAATGCTCAACGAGTTCACCCACCTCGGGTCGGTGATCCACGGGCAGGTAACGGTCGGTGACCATCGCGCCACGCCGGTTCCATCGCTTGCGCCCCACCACGTGCACGCGGCGCGCACCCATCGCGTTCGCCGTGCGCACAATCGACCCGATGTTGAAGTCGTGATCAAGGTTCTCCACGGCCACCTCGAAAGGCAGCGAGCGGGCGGCGATATCGGCGCGGATCGCGTCCATCGTCCAGTACCGGTAGTGGTCCTCAACGTTGCGCCGATCCCCCACCTTCAGGAGCTCCCGGTCATAGTGCTCACCAACCGGCCAGTCGGCTTCCCCGCCCGGCCACGGACCGACTCCGACCTGCGCACTCGCCTGCGCCCCAGCCTCGTCGGCGCCGGAGGCCCCCCACCGCGCGATGTCACACCCGTTTTCGATCTCGTTCACGGATCCCACCCTAGCGGCACCGTAGAATGGAGGCATGACTGCCCTGACGCACGAACCCACTCCCCTCACCGATCTGCCACCCGTGAGCGCGTGGCTCTCTGACATGGATGGGGTCCTGGTCAAGGAGAATCGGGCGCTTCCGGGCGCGAACGAGTTCCTCGCCGCTCTTCGCGAGAAGAACATCCCCTTCCTGGTCCTCACCAACAACTCCGTGTTCACGAACCGTGACCTGTCCGCGCGCCTGGCGAACTCGGGTCTCGACATCCCGGAAGAGAACATCTGGACGTCCGCGAACGCCACGGCCGCGTTCCTGCACCAGCAATCCCCCGGCTCGACCGCGTACGTCATCGGCGAGGCCGGCCTGACCACCGCGATCCACTCCGCGGGCTACGTCATGACGGAAATCGATCCGGAGTTCGTGGTGCTCGGCGAGGTGCGCTCCTACGACTTCCATGCGCTGACTCACGCGATCCGCCTCATCGAGGGCGGCGCGAAGTTCATCGCGACCAACCCTGACGTGTCGGGCCCCTCTGACGAGGGCACACTGCCCGCGTGCGGCGCCATCGCGGCGATGATCACGGCGGCGACCGGGAAGAAGCCCTACTTCGTGGGCAAGCCGAACCCCGTCATGATCCGCGCCGGCCTGAACAAGATTGGCGCGCACTCCGAGAGTGCCGCGATGGTCGGCGACCGCATGGACACGGACGTGCGCGCGGGCGTCGAGGCCGGCCTGCGCACCCACCTCGTCCTGTCGGGTTCCACGGCCCGCGAGGACGTCAACAATTACCCGTTCCGCCCCTTCGGCATCCACGAGGGCATCGGCGATCTCATCGAGCTCGTCGAGGCGGCGCACTGACCCACACCGACACGGAAGGTACTGTCATGACCAACGATTCCCACAAGGCGCGCCTGGCCGCTCTCGTCCAGGAGCTGTCCGTCATCCACGAGAAGGTCACGCTGGCCTCGGGCCGCGAGTCCGACTTCTACGTCGATATGCGCCGTTCGACCCTGCACCACGAGGCTGCTCCCCTCATCGGCCACGTCATGCTGGATCTCCTGGAGGAGTCCGGTTTCTCGGTGGGCGAGGAGTACGTGGCCGTCGGCGGCCTGACGATGGGCGCGGACCCGGTCGCCACCGCGATGCTGCACGCTGCCGCATCGCGTGGCCTGGACCTGGACGCTTTCGTCGTGCGCAAGGCCGCGAAGGATCACGGTATGAAGCGCCGCATCGAGGGCCCGGACGTCGTCGGGAAGAACGTCGTCGTCCTCGAGGACACGTCCACGACCGGTGGTTCCCCGCTGGAGGCTGCGCTCGCCCTGCGCGAGGCCGGCGCGAACGTCGTTGCAGTCGCCGTGATCGTCGACCGTGCGACGGGCGCGAAGGAACGCATCGAGGCCGAGGGCTTCCCGTACTTCTACGCGCTGGGTCTGGAGGATATCGGCCTGGCCTGATTCTCCGCTCTCAGACAACGAGGCCGGGGCTGGGTTCTGCGCGAACCTGGCCCCGGCCTCGTTGTCGTCTGCGCGCCCTCACATGTGCGGGACGGAACGCATGGCGCGCGCGGTCACCCAGCGCGGGGCGAGCTTCATGGCGCCCATGACGACCTTGTAGGGAATCGTCGGGGTGACATGGACACGTCCCGCGCGCACGGCGTCGAGGGCTTCCGTGACGACCTGTTCGGGGCTGGCCATCAGCCAGGAGGGGGTCGCGCGCATGTCGACGCCCGCGCGCTCGAAGAACGGTGTATCGACGGGGCCGGGGCACACGACTGTGGCGGTGATGCCTGATCCCTTGAGCTCGGCGGCGAGGCCCTCGGTGAAGGCGACGACCCAGGCCTTGTGGGCAGAGTAGGTGCCCGCGCCCGTGCGCGAGGCGACGGAGCCGACGTTGAGGATGGCGCCGCGTCCTCGCGAGCGCATCGAGATGCCGGCGTGGTGGGCCAGGGTCATGACAGCGCGGACCATGACATTCAGGCCGTTGATTTCGTTTTCGAGACTGTTGTCCAGGAAGTCAGTTCCCAGTCCAAAGCCGGCGTTGTTGACGAGGAGGTCAACCGGCGCCAGGTCCGGCTTGTCACGGTCGGCGGGACCTCCCACGTCCAGGCGTGCGGCGACGCGCGCGCAGCCCTCGTTGGTCGACAGGTCGGCGGCGATTACCTCGGCGCGCACGCCCGCGACGTTGGCGAGCGAGTCCGCGAGCGCGCGCAAGGCATCCTCGCGGCGCGCGATCAGCACCAGGTCGTGGCCTGCGGCGGCCAGCTGCCAACAGAATTCTTCACCAATGCCGGAGGTCGCTCCGGTAACCAGTGCTGTTCCCATGGGGGAAGTCTAGCGCCGCATCGTTTCGGCAGCACGAAGCCGGGGCGGGAACGCAGGTGCGTCACGCCCCGGCTGGTCACCTCATCGGGTCCGGATCAGGTATCCGGCTCCGCCGCCGGCGAGGGCTGCCGGGATAACGAGGAGGACGAGCCAGTAGGGGCTCCATCCGCCCGAGCGGCCAGTATCCGCAGCCGCGGCGACCGGCAGGGATGCGGCCGCGTCGCTGGTTCCAGCCTCCGGGCTCGTCGCCGCGCCGCTCTGGGCGCCGCTCTGCGCGCCGCTCTGGGGGGCCTGCGACGGGCTTGCGGAGGGGCTTGCGGACGGCGCGGGCGCGGCCTTCGGGGCGCTCACGGGTGCCGAGCTGGTCGCGCCGGTTGTCCCACTTGCCGCTCCGTTACTGCGAGCAGCGGGAGCGCCAGTCGCGCTGCCACCCGTGGCTACGGGGGCCGACGTGCGAGTCGCGTCAGACGAGGCCGGGGTTCCAGCGTTGCTGGAAGGCGCGGACGGCGCGGGCGCTCGTACCGGACCACTGGAGGGGGCTGGAGCCGGGAAGGGCGTCGGCATGGGCGCCGGTGCGGGAGCCGGATCGGCACTCGGTGCAGGTGCGGGCGCAGGGTCGACGCTCGGCGCCGGAGCGGGGTCCGCGCTCGGCGCGGGTGTGGGATCAACGCTGGGAGACGGCGCCGGGGTCGGCTCCGGCGTGGGCGCAGGTCCGGGTGACGGCGTCGGGACGGGCTCCTCGTCCACCGGGGCGGGCTGCTCGTCGCGGTGACCGGAGCGCACGATCACGGTGAAGGACTGGGGCTCGACGAGGCTGCGCTCACCGCTGCGCGCGCCGACCTCGATGCGGTAGGTGCCCGGCGCACTGAAAACCCAGTTACCGTGCATGTGAGTCGCCTCGGTCGTGTGGACGACGCCATCGCCTTTGGACGAGTCGAAGTGGACCTTGGCGCCCGCACCGAAGGTGCCTCCCTGGAAGAAGGCGACGCGCGCGCCCTCGGGTGCCTGCGCGAGGTGCAGCGTCAGGTCGGCGCCATCGGGCAGTGCCGCGTAGTCGATGCCCTCGGTGGACAGGCCGGGCCACACGATGTCGCTGTTCTGAGTCTCCGGCAGCACGTAGGTGGCTGTTCCCACCGGGCCGAGCACGTCGTAGCTCGGGTCGGACAGGGACGCGGGGCGCACGAAGCGCGCGTTGGGGGCCACCGCAAGGGTCGCGGAGCCGACGGTACGCAGCACGGAAGTGCGCGCGTTGGTCAAAGAGTCGTCCTTGACAGCCAGACCGTAGGTGAGGCCACCCTCGCCGCTGGCCTGAGTGAGGCGCACGTCCAGGTGCCCCCGCGCGATCTCCACGGGATCGCTCAGCAGGGACGAGGCCGGGTCCGGAGTTGCGTCGTTTCCACCGTTATCGGGAGCGGGAGCAGGCGCGGGCGTCGGATTCGGGGCAGGTTCCGGCTCTTCGGGGGCGGCGATGCCGTCGCGCATTGTGAGCATCGCGGTGAGGCCGACGTGGGAGCCGACGGTCACGTCGGAGGCATCAGCGACGGTCATGACAGCGTCAGAGAGGGGGTGGGGTCGCAGGGTGACGCGCATGTACATGGGGTCGGACTGGCACACGCTGAGGTCCTGCTGCTTCGTATCCATACCGCCCGCGCCGAGCGTGCCTTCCATGGAACACCAGGGACTGAAATCGTACTTGGACTCGAGGAACTCAATCTTGTAGGTGGCGCGCAGGGTCGGATCGTTCGCGCGCACGGTGGCCGTGTACTGATCGGTCGTGCCGGGGACGAGGTCGTAGGAGACGTCGACGCGGCGCGAGGAGATCGGCAGGTGGTCGGGGTTCCATACGGGAGCCGGGTCCGGGTTGGAGGGGCCGAGGATCGTGTCGGCGGCGCCGACGGTGATGGGCTCGGTGTCCTTTTGGGAGTACTGAACGGTCTGGGAGATCCAGCGCGCCGAGGCGGAGTCGCCGGGGATGTAGATCGCCTGGACGGCCGCAGTATCTGCGCCGAGCAGCTCGGAGACGCTTCCGCGGCCGCCCTCGACGCCGACCTCAGTCAGGAAGTAGCCGTTGACGGTGATCCACGCGCGCCCCGTGTCAGTGGCGACACCCGTGTCGAGCGTGATGTCGGTCAGGTGGTTGTCGCCGGGGTGCTCACGCTCGGCGTGGTGGGACAGGGTGAGCGTCGGGGTAGCCGTGTTGCCGTCGGCGCGCTGCGCACGCGCCGCGTTGTACGCGGATTCAATGTCCTTGATGGTGCCGTCGGCGGGGTTTGCGCCGCCGACCTGCCAGACCAGCGGCGTGATCGGCGAGGAGTAGATAGCGGTGCCGTCGGCACTGCGCGCGGTCATCTTGTAGTTCGCGACGTAACGACCCGGCTGCGTGAAGGTCGTGTACAGGTGCGTGTGGCGCGGGTTGTAGACGCTGCGGTACGCGGTGTCGTGGCTGGAGAGGAAGCGGTTGACGCTGTCGCCGTTGTCGATGAACATTTCCATGCGGCCCGGGCCGTCGACGCTGATGAGGTCGAGCGTGTAGGTCTCGCCCTCAAACTTGTCGGTGTCTCCGATTTCGCCGGCGCCGAGGCCCGCCCAGATGGGCGTGTTACCGGGGCCGGGGTTCTGGGGCGCGGCGTTCAGGACGGTGCCCTCGGCTCCGAGGAAGGCCAGGTCGGGACGCTTTGCCGGGATGACGAGCTGCGACTTCGCCTCGTCTTTCTCGCCGGTGCCGGTCCACGCCTTGGGGATCCACAGCGCGGTTTTCTCCATCGGCATGTTGATGGTGTTCAGAGAGAAGCTGTTGGTGTCGTCATGCCAGACGGGGATGGGTGCATCGACATGTTGTCCGGTGACGATCCATTCCTTGTCCTGGTCGGGTCCAGCCCACGCGGCGGCGGGCGTGAGTGCCAGGAAGAGGGCGAGCGCAGCGGTGCTGATGCGTCGCAGATGTGACATTCGGTTGCCTTTTCTAGCTATGTTGTTGGTGAGAATCATTATCACTCTAAATAAGACCTCGCACAACTCACACCCATCGCGCCTGTTTCACGCGTGTTTCACGCAGCCGCTCCCCCCGCCCCACCGATAGGCTCAACCCCATGAGATTTGCGACCTGGAACGTCAACTCCATCCGCACGCGCGTCGACCGCGTCATCGCTTTCCTCCAGCGCTCGGACACAGACATGCTCGCCATGCAGGAGATCAAGTGCCGCCCCGACCAGTTCCCCATCGAACCGTTCGAGGAAGCGGGCTACCACGTCGCAATCCACGGGCTCAACCAGTGGAACGGTGTCGCCGTGGCCTCACGCCTGCCAATTCTCGACGTTCGCGACCACTTTCCCACCCAGCCCGCCTTCGGTGAGCCGCCAGTCGTCGAAGCCCGCGCACTCGGCGTCACCGTCGACACAACCGGCGCCCTTCCCGCCGAGGACGGGCAGACCTCGTCGATGACGATCTGGAGCCTGTACGTACCCAACGGCCGAGAGCTCACCCACGCGCACTACGCCTACAAACTCCAGTGGCTGACGAACCTCGCTGAGCAGGGGCGCAACTGGCTTGAGGATCCCGCGGCCCGCATCGCCCTCGTCGGCGACTGGAACGTCGCCCCCCTGGACGAGGATGTGTGGGATATGAGCGCCTTCGAGGGCGCCACGCACGTGTCAGCCCCCGAGCGCGAGGCATTCGCCGCCTTCGCCGCAGACGGCTGGGTCGAGGTCACGCGAGACCGTGTCATGAACTACACCTACTGGGACTATCAGAAGCTGCGCTTCCCCAAGAACGAGGGCATGCGCATCGATTTCGCATACTGCTCGCCGGCGCTGGCCGTACGCGTCAGCAGCGCGCAGATCGACCGCGACGAGCGCAAGGGGAAGGGGGCCTCGGACCACGTGCCCGTCATCGTCGACGTCAACTAAGCGAGGCGACGAAGCCTGGGCGCACCCACCGGCACAAGTCGAGGCCTGGGCGTGCTCAGGCCTCGACCCTTGTCGCTCACGCGCGTTCGCGCGCGAGACTCAGCAGCTGCGAGTTAAGCGCCGACCAGTTGTCGTGATGCCAAGGCCCGAAAGGCTCCGCGCCGACGAAGGCCGCACTGGCGCCCAGGTCACGGTCCGCCCACACGAAGGAGCCAGACTGCCCGAAGTGCCCGATCGTGCGCGGGGAGGCGTCGGGGGCAGTCCAGTGCGGCGACTTCTCGCCACGAATTTCGAGGCCGAGACCCCACGGGCAGGGGGCGAAGCGCCCGTAGCCGGGCACGACACCAGCGAGCGCGGGGAACTGCGACAGGCCCGCGAGAGCCACCAAGGGGCCACTGACCAGAGTCGGGCGGGCAAGCTCTGCGCCGAACAGGCTGACGTCGGACGCACTGGCAACGCCTGCATGAGCGGGGCTACCGGGAATATCAGCCGTCGCCATGCCAAGCGGCTCAAAGACCGTCTCACGCACCCACTGGGCGACGCCGACGCCGGTCGCGGCCTCAATCACCTCGCCGAGGACGTCGAAGCCCTCGTTCGAGTAGATCCGGCGCTTCTCGGGAGCTGCAACGGGGCGGCGCCCCTCAAAGGGCAGGCCCGAGGCATGGGCTAGGAGATGCCGAACCGTCGCCCCCTCGGGACCCGCAGGATCATCAAGCGAGACGAGGCCACGATCGACCGCGACCAGCACGGACCACGCGGCGATCGGCTTCGTCACCGACGCGAGCGGGAAAACACGATCAACGTCGCCGTGCGAATAGACAACGTCGCCCCCGACGCGAAGGACGAGGGCGACATCGAAAGACGGCAGTGTGCCGATCACGCGGTGGCCTCCGGGGCCGCAACCTCGGCGGCCGCAGTGGTCTTTTCGCTGATTTTACGCAGTGTGCGGGCGTAGACCTCAGCAACTTCCTCGGGCACCGAAGCGCCGAGCTTGAGGACGTAGTGCGCGGGCAGGTGCAGGAGCTGCACGCACACGGCCAGGAAGTCCGCGACGAACTCGCGAGCGTCGATCGGCTCATCGTTGTAACGAGCCGAGACGACCGAGCCGTACCAGTAGCGGATGAGGATCTTCGCCAGGGTACGAGGCGTGGTACCGATATCGGCACCCTCCTCCTCGACGAAGTTATGGATCATCGCAGTGAGGGCTTCCTCCATCTGCTGCGTGCGGTACTTGTAGTGGGCGTGCGCCGGGTGCGTCCCAGAAGAGGACTCGGCCCACAGGACACAGTCCAGAGCGATGGCCGCGTCTGCGCCGGGCTTCATGGCGAAGCGCATCTCCCCGACCGCCCAGTCAACAAACGAGCCGACGGTGATGCCACCCTCGTCGAAGCCACCTTCCGACTCTTCGTTAATGGTGACGTCGAAGAGAGCGTTCATCTCCTCGTGACGCTGGATCGCACTGCGCAGGATCGCTTCCTTTGAGGGGAAGTGATAGACGACGGCGGGGTGCGAAATACCGACTCGACGGCCGAGGTCGCGCAGAGAAAAGCCGTTGTAGCCTCGCTCTGCAATCAGAACCATCGCTGCCGAGAGGATGGATTCACGCGTCGCCTGTCCTACGGAGTAGGCGCCACGGGCCTTCCTCTGGGTTGTCATATCATCTCCTGCTGTTGCAGACGCCACATACCGCGCGTCCGAAATACACACTGGTAATCAGTGTACCGCGCAATCTCAGGGTTTATCAACATTCATGACAAGCCCATCGATGGAGTCGTTAATGTCAACTGTCGCATTCTGACCATCTTGAACGTCTCCACCGAGCAGCAGAACAGCCAGTCGATCACCGATCTCCCGCTGAATCAGGCGACGCAGCGGACGGGCACCGAATGCCGGGTCATAGCCCACGCGAGCGAGCCATCCGCGGGCCGGTTCGGTTACTGTCAAACCGATGCGACGCTCGCGCAGGCGAGACTCCAGCGACGCGACGAGCAAATCGACGATCTCACCCAGATTTTCGCGGGTAAGTGCGTCAAACATGACCGTCTCATCCAGCCTATTGAGGAACTCTGGACGGAACGCCGAGCGAACAACAGACATGACAGACTCCCGCTTTCCTTCGGGTGTCAAGTCAGGGTCCGACAGGAACTGCGAACCGAGGTTCGACGTCAGGATCAGGATGGTGTTACGGAAGTCCACCGTCCGCCCCTGCCCGTCCGTGAGACGTCCGTCATCCAACACCTGCAGAAGAATGTCGAAAATCTCAGGATCGGCCTTCTCAACTTCGTCCAAAAGGACGACAGAATACGGACGACGACGCACAGCCTCGGTCAGCTGACCGCCCTGCTCGTAGCCCACGTACCCCGGAGGGGCACCGACGAGGCGCGCAACCGAGTGCTTCTCGGAGTATTCCGACATGTCAATGCGCACCATGGCGCGCTCGTCATCGAAGAGGAACTCCGCGAGCGCCTTGGCCAGCTCGGTCTTACCCACGCCCGTCGGGCCGAGGAACAGGAACGAACCGGTCGGACGGTTGGGGTCGGACAGACCAGCACGGGAGCGACGAACCGCGTCCGATACTGCTCGCACGGCATCTTTCTGACCAATAAGGCGCTTTCCGAGCTCATCCTCCATGTGCAGGAGCTTGTCGGTCTCAGTTTGCAGGAGCTTACCCGTCGGAATTCCGGTCCACGCTTCGATCACCTCGGCGATTTCTGCGGGACCGACCTTCTCGGCAATCATCGGCTCATCATCACCGCGAGCATCCTGGGCCTCAGCCTGCGCTTCCGCCTCGGCAATCTGGCGCTCAACTGCGGGGATCTCGCCGTTCTGGAGGCGGCCAGCCTCTTCCCAGCGCCCCTCGCGCACGGCCAGATCCAGCTGGGTGCGCAGCGTATCGAGCTGAACACGCAGGTCTCCGACGCGGTTGTGACCGGCCTTCTCAGCCTCCCAGCGGGCAGTGAGCGCACGCAGCGTCTCCTCGCGATCCGCAAGGTCGGCGCGCAGCTTGCTCAGGCGATCCTGGGTGGCCTCGTCGAGACCCTCCGGATCAGACTCGGTCAGGTAGGACTCCTCCATACGAAGGCGATCCACGCTACGGCGCAGCTCGTCGATCTCGACCGGCGAGGAGTCGAGCTCCATGCGCAGGCGAGAGGCGGCCTCGTCGATCAGGTCGATGGCCTTGTCGGGCAGCTGTCGACCCGTAATGTAACGGTTCGACAGGGTGGCTGCGGCAACGAGCGCACCATCAGAGATGGTCACCTTGTGGTGAGCCTCGTATTTCGGGGCGATGCCACGCAGGATGGCGACCGTATCCTCGACCGAGGGCTCACCGACGAACACCTGCTGGAAGCGGCGCTCGAGCGCGGGGTCCTTCTCGATGTTCTCGCGATACTCGTCGAGCGTGGTCGCACCAACCATGCGTAGCTCACCGCGGGCGAGCATGGGCTTGAGCATGTTGCCCGCGTCCATTGCGCCCTCGGAGCCGCCTCCCGCACCGACGACCGTGTGCAGCTCGTCGATGAAGGTGATGATCTGACCGTCGGAGCGCTGAATCTCAGCAAGGACGGCCTTCAGGCGCTCCTCGAACTCACCGCGATACTTCGCGCCGGCGACCATCGACGAGACGTCGAGGGAGACCAGGCGCTTGTCGCGCAGGGATTCCGGGACATCGCCGGCAACGATGCGCTGGGCGAGGCCTTCGACGACGGCCGTCTTACCGACGCCGGGCTCACCGATCAGAACAGGATTGTTCTTGGTGCGCCGTGACAGGACCTGAACGACGCGACGAATCTCGTTGTCTCGCCCGATGACTGGGTCGAGCTTGCCCTCGCGAGCAACCTCCGTGAGGTCGCGGCCGTACTTGGACAGGGCCTCGAAGGAACCCTCGGGGTCGACCGAGGTAATCGGGTCGGGGCGCAGCTGCGCGAGCGCCTGCGTGAGCGCGTCGGCGCCGACTCCACCCTGGGTGAGGATTCGTCCGGCCTCGGTCTGCGAGGCGGCCAGAGCGATGAGCAGGTGCTCGGTCGAAATGTACTGGTCGCCAGCGGCCTCGGCGCGCTCGCCGGCGTCGCGAATGATCGCGAGCAGCACGTTCGAGGGTTGAGCGCTCCCCGTCGACGCGCCCTGCGCGCTCGGGAGAGCCACGAGGGCGTTGCGGGTGCGCGCACCAATCGCGCGCACATCGGCGCCAACAGCCTCGAGAAGAGACAGTGCAATACCTTCGCGCTGTTCGATCAGTGCTTCAAGCAGGTGGATGGGCTCCACCTGCGGGTTTCCGGCCGCACCAGCAGCCGAGAGCGCAGAGGAGACGGCCTCCTGCGCCTTTGTCGTCATTTCACGTGCCATGAAATCACTCCTCCAAATGTTTTGTCTGGTGGCGCCGAGTCACTCAACGCCTTCTGACAGACACAACGAAGCCAAAGTTGAGTCTATTCCACTCAACTTCATATTTCTGGAGGATGTGAGTCAGTTCTCCGGAAGCCAGGTGGGACCACCAAAGCCGCGCTGATGCCCACCGGATGGACCGGAGCCCTCGTCCCCATCGAGAACGTAGCGCTCCTCAAGCGCGCGGAACAGCTGCAGCGTCGTCGCAAGCGCGCACATCACCTGCTGAACGAGCTGCGCATCCGTCGCCCCGTACTCATAGTCAGCATTCACCTCGGCGACAACACGGTCACCCTCATCCTGGTCAGCGACATACGCCTTCGGCCATAAGAACTCACCATGCCAGGCCTGGAGGAAGTCGCGCAGATCCTCACCGTATTCAATCGGGACAAGGTTTTTCATAAAGGCAATGATCGACAGGACCTCGCGCGAGTCGCCCAGGAAGCGGAAGCAGAACAGATGCCCCTCCCACAAACCACACAGATCCCCGTCGTTATCAATACGCCAAGTCCACCCCTCAGAGTCAAAGAGGAGGCCCAAGCGCTCCTGCGTAATGGGGCGAACCATATCGAAACGATTCGCTTCAAACTCCGAATTACCCGTGACAATTCCTTCCGGAGGTGCTGCTTTGCTACCTCCCCATTGTTCCATATCAGAGGCGATATCATCCGACAGATCGTGGCGGCGAGGCGTCTCCTCACCGTCGGTTCCTCCGTCGGCATCCGCCCGCCATAGCCAGCCCATGATGCTCCCCTATTCGTGCCAATGTTCATTGACGCGCCACTGCGTCGCTACCGACGGGGCGAGAGCGCGCCGACCGCCCCCCACGATGGTCTGCTCATGCATTGCCATTGGCGCCTCCTCCACTCACCTCATCGTGTTACCAGCACGTGTCTTGGTGCCTTCACAGTAGCCTAGAAACCGCGAAAAACCAATGCCCCCAAGGCCTTTACGCCGCCACCGAACGCCGCCACCGCACCGTCACCACACCATCGTCGCAGCTCATCCGGGGGGTCAGAGGCAACTATTTTTACTTTGTATTCTTGATCACATTTACGATTTGCTCTTGCGGAACACAAAACTTTCTACTAAATAGGATGATTTACATTGGCGACCCCGGAGAATCCTGCGAAATCCCGCGGGGCCCAGCGCCAGGAACCGGCGACATCGATGAGGACGGTCCCGGAATTACCGCCCCCGGAACGACCGAGGCGGCTGTGAATGCGAGCGGCAAGGTGGGCAGCGGCACAGGCCTCGCCGTCTTGGCAACCAGCCAACGCAACGCCCACTCCGCGGGACCACGCGAGGACCCCGCGACCTCGGCAATCACACAACCGAAACCAATCAGCGCCCAGACGCACAGCGCAAGAAGGCCTGAAATCGCAACCCCCAGGACACGAACCCCGAACGCGCCAAGCACGCCGAACACAAAGATAAAGAGCAGCGTCTGTGACAGGTAGGCGGTCATCGAGCGTCGACCGATCGCGCTCAGGAACGCGCACACCGAGCCGAGATTCTCACGCGGGCCACCTCCCACGAGCGCGAGGAGTGCCAGCCACCCGCAGGCTCCCGCAACGCCGGAGGCATGGAAGAGCGGATACGACCAGGCAGCCGACCCGACAAAAGCCCAATCCAGCTGCATGAGAGCAAAGGGAACGGCCCCCAGGGCACCGATCCCCAGGCCACAGGCCGCGATGCTCGAAAGCAAGGCCCCGTGCCCGCGCGGATCCTGGAGGAGACCCCAGCGCGAGGCACCCACGCCGATCATCACGCAGGGGACGACAAGCGCCGTCAGGACAGTCATCGGCGTCGCGATGAGCCAGGAGGTGAGCGACACCAGCGGATACGACGCGTCCAGCGCCACGGGCCCATGGCTCTCCAGCACCATCGGCTCGCGTCCCATCATCGCCGCCATCGACCAAATTCCGAGCAAGCTCAAGCAGGCGATGATCGCGCCGACCAGCACGCGCAACCACGGCCGCCGCATGACAATCACCTCGGCGAAAATGACCGCCACGAGACCGTAGGCGCCAATAATGTCGCCCGAGAAGATGATTCCGTGCACCAGGCCGAAGGCCAGCATCCACCAGCCGCGGCGGCGAATCAGACGTGAGGCAGCGCGGCACGCCCGCCGCTCGACTGCTTCTCGGACAATCTCCCACTGCACGGTGTTCCAGCCGGCGCTCACCTCGGGGGCAATCGCATCCATCGCGAGGCGGCGCTCACGCTCGATCGTGCGCGAGGCCATGATCGCCATACCAAAGCCGAACAGAATCGAAAACAGCGGATACGCGCGACGGTCCACGAACAGGGTTCGCACCAGGTACCACCACTGATCGGCGCCATTCATGGCCGCCAGCGCCGCCTCGCCCACCTGCGGCGTATCCGGGAAATAGCGCAGCCAGAAGGGCACATTTGCCAGCGCGATGAGCACGAGCATGAAGCCTCGCGCGACATCGGGGGCGGGGAAACGCACCTGGCGTGCGCCCGTGAAAGACAGGGTGTGCATGGCGTCCTTCCTCGTAGTGGTGTCGATGCAGCAAAGGGGCGAGGCCGGAGTTGCTCCGGGGCCTCGCCCCCTCACGTACGAAGTGCCGTCAGCCGATGGCCGACATCATCGCCTGCTGTTGAATCTCTCGGCGCCTGCCGTTGGTTTTCACCACGAGCACGATGCCGACGATCATGATGATCGTGCCGCTGACGCCGACGACCGTGGACCAGATGAGGCCGTTCGTGCTGGACTTCGTGATATCACCAGCACTGACATCCATGCCCACAATCTCCGCACCGGAGGGAAGCCCCTCACAATCAATACGGTAGGTACCCTCGGGCAGATCCGTGGCTGTGTAGTAGTTGTTGACGCCGGCAAACGTGTGCATATCGTAGACGTCGCCGTCAGTGTTCGTCATGGTGCAGGCGCTGGCCTCACCCTCGGAAAACAGAATCGTGTACTGCCCATTCTGGCCGACCTCGACGATCCCTCCGTTACTGATCTGGGTGGTGTTCGCATCCTCAGGAAGCTCAGTATTGATACCGGAAATAGCGATCACGGCAAAGACAATAGGGGCGACGATGAGCATCATGAGCACGCCGACGACGATCATAATCGTGCCGGGGGCTCGACTGGGCAGTTTCATGGTGGGCATGATCGCGGGACCACCGTAACCGGCACCCGGATAGGTGCCCGGGGCGGGCATCGCGCCGTTCGCACCATCTTGTCCGTACTGCGGCCAGGGGGTACCCTGCTCGCCGGGGACTCCGTAAGGCCTGGGGTTCGACATGGGAAAAGCCTTCCTAGGAATTCGTTTGTGTCAGCATAGCAACGCGAGGGCTCAGCGCGGGCACCGACGGCGTCATCAGGCCTCGTGAACGATGCGCAGGCGCTCGGCGCGTAGCTGGGCGACGCCCGGGACTTCAAGGGGCGCGAGTGCAGCCCCCGTGGCGCGCTGCAGCAGCAGGTCCGCCAGCTCCGGATTACGCGCAAGAGCGGGGCCGTGCATATAGGTGGCAATGATGGACCCCTGAACGGCGCCGTCGTAGCGCACCGCGGGTGCGGTCGTGCCGCGAGGCATGCCGTTGCCGACGCCAGACAGCACGCGTCCCAGCGGAGAGGCGTCAGGGCCGAGGACGGTACCGCCCCCGTGATTTTCGAAGCCGGTGAGCGTCTGGGTGAGGCCCTCGAGGACGGGCTCGCAGACGAGCTCGCCGATCGCCCGGTGCCCCTGAGGCTCGGTCGTAATGTCGAGGACGCCCATGCCCGGCACGCGAGCGCCGCGCGCATCCTCGTACCAGTGGCCGAGGACCTGCAGGGATGCGCAGATCGCCAGGAGCGGGCGTCCCGCATCGAGGGCGCGGGCGAGGCCCGAGGTGCGGCGGAACTTGTCCGCAGCGAGCGCCTGAGCGGTATCCTCGCCCCCGCCGAGCGTGTAAATGTCGAGGCTGTCGGGGATTTCATCGGTCAGCCCAACGTGGACGACCTCGGCGTCGATGCCGCGCCTGCGGGCACGCTGGGCGAGGATCAGGGCGTTACCGCTGTCGCCGTAGGTGCCCAGGACCTCGGGCATGAGGACGCCGATTCGCAGCGTGGAGGCGCTCATCGCGTGCCTTCCTTTCGATCGAGCAGGACCTTGAAGTCGCGCATGGCCGTGTAGTTGAGGAGCATCTCGACGCGGCCCGGCTCGCAGAGCGCCAAGGCATCCATGGGCAGCGGGGCGAGGTCGCAGTGCACACCCGCGTATTCGAGGCGCACAGCGAGGTCGGCACCGCGCTCACCGCAGGCGACGACGCGACGCCCCTCGCGCTTCACGGCCGAGAAGTCGACGTCCCACAGCCAGGAGAGGTCCTGACCGTCGGGAACCTGACCGTTGACGCCGATGACAACCTGGTCGACGCGCGGGTCAATCATCGTCATGGCTTCCTGCCATCCAGCCGGGTTCTTCGCCAGCATCAACCGTGCGCGGCGCCCGTTGACGTCGTGCACGGAGTACCGCCCGGCGACCTCGGTAACCCCGCTGACGGCCGCTGCTGCGACGGCTGGGTCGATACCCATGGCGACGGCTGCGGCGACCGCCTGCGCTGCATTGCCGAGGTTCGCGCGCCCAGGAAGCAACAGGTTGAGGGGGATGCTGATGCCATCCGGTCCGCGTAGCGTCGCGCGCGGGCCTTCGGGGGAGAGCTCAACGTCCTCGAGCCACCACTCGGGCTGCGGACGGCTCGTCAGTTCCGGCAGTTCCTCCCCCTCGAATGCGGGGATCAGGTGCCAGTCGTCACCGGAGCGGACGACGCGGCCACCGCGCGGATACGCGGCAGAGTCGCCACCCCAGCCTCCACCGGCCGCGACCCACACGACGTTCGGATTGTCGGCGGCGGCCGACACGATGAGGGGATCGTCGCAGTTTGCGACGACGATGGCGTTCGGATGAGCCGAGGCCCCCTCGCGCAGGCGACGCTCGACCGTTCCGATCTCTCCCACACGATCGAGCTGGTCGCGTGAGAGGTTGAGGTAGACGAACACGGCCGGATCCACGTCGGCGGCGACGGCGGGCACATGCATCTCGTCGACTTCGAGGGCGGCCCGCGTCGCACCCTTGCCCTGCATGAGCGCCGTCAGGACACCCGAGGTCATGTTGTCGCCGTTGATGTTCGAAGCGACGCGACCGGCGCTTTCGAGCGCCGCACGCACCATGCGCGTCGTCGTCGACTTGCCGTTTGTGCCGGTGACGATCACGGATGAATAAGGGGCGGCCAGTTCGCTGAGGAGCTTCGGGGAGATACGCAGCGCAACCTCGCCGCCAATCATGCCGCCAGAACCGCGCCCGAGGGCTCGGGACGCAAAGCGGGCAGCGCCGCCCGCAGCCGCAGCAAGGCGAGAGCGCAACGACAGGTGATGCGAAGAATTCGTCATGCATCCACGTTAACGCATGCGGGGCGCTGGCCGCGTCGTTGACACATATCGACCTCCCCCACCAGGACGAGGCCAGTGACCATCAAGAGGGTGGCTTTCCTCGCGCGACACTCGGACGCGTCCACGACCTGCGCAGATAGTTACGCATTGCATACCGACGTTACGTACGCCATTTCTATGTGATGGCGTCGATATTATTCGGCAGTTGATGTCAACCGCGCGGCCGCCCGATAACACTGCCCGAGCAGCCCGAGATCTCAGCATTTTCAAGGAAAACACCTCATTATCGATAAACTTGCAGGTCAGAGGGTATTTCACAAAAACAGTGGCAAATAAGACGCACGCTTTCCCCACACCCCCTGCACGTTTGTTCCAAGCGATGAACACCCCAACAATCGACTACCGAAACCCATCGTGACCTGGTAAAACTATGTTCAGCAGGCGCAAGCCTGTTGCCTGTTCCAGGCTTCGGTCGGGGATCCTGTGTGCCCCCGGATCCTCGATCGAATATGCTGCGGGACCCATCCTTTGGATGGGTCCCGCAGTCCTTTATGCCTCAGTGTCGTGCCGCTCAGAAACGATGCACGCTACCGCTGGGAGATAATCGTCCCTTCGATGACGTCGTGCGCCTTCGAACGCGGCAGCGCCGGAAGCTCCGAGCGCGCCGACGCCTCGGCGGCCGCGAGCGCGGCGAGCGCGCGCACAGGACTCCACACGGTGAGGGAGCCACCGGAGCCATTCGCATGCCGAGACGTCCGATCCCACGGTCGCTCACCTCGCCGCATTGGCATGACCTGACCGTCCGCGGACGCAGCAAACACGCGATTACGCCTGGCTTCAGCGGCCGTGACCGCATCGCGCAGGGCGTCCCGCTCCTCCTCCAGGGCCTCGACGCGGCGCTCGAGCTCAAGGATGCGTCGAATCCCTGCGAGGTTGATGCCTTCTTCCTGGCTCATCCGCTGCACGTCGCGCAGGCGCTGCACGTCGCGTTTCGTGTAGCGGCGCCCCCGCCCCTTGGTGCGGGCGGGGATCACCAGGCCGAGGCGGTCATACTGGCGCAGGGTCTGCGGGTGCATGCCCGCCAGCTCGGCCGCAACCGAGATGACGAACGTAATCGCGTCGTCCGTTCCAGCGCTCGCCATCGCTTACTCCTCCGAGGCCTGAGCGAGGGAGGCGCGCACGTCGAGGTCGCCCTCGGCCGACGCCAGCTCCTTCGCGAGCTTCTTCAGCTCGCGGCTCGGTTTCTCGGGCACGCGGATGGCCACGCGAGCGATCAGGTCGCCGGTCGCCTTGGAGGTCTTCACGCCCCCACCGCGCACACGGATCTCATAGCCCGAGGAGGACCCCGCGGGCACCTTGACCGTTGCCGTGTTGCCATCGATCATGGGCACGTCGACGACGGTGCCGAGGATCGCTTCGGACACTGTCACCGGCAGCGTGAGAACCAGGTCATCACCCTCGCGCGAGTACACGGGGTGAGGCTTGACGGTCACAGCGACCTCAAGGTCGCCCGTGGGACCGCCGTTGATGCCGGGCTTGCCGTGGCCCTTGACACGGACCTTCTGGCCGTCCTTGATACCCGCGGGGATGCGCACCTTGATCGGAGAGCCGCCGACCTTAATGGTCAGCGTCGCGCCATTGAGGGCCTGACGGAAGGAGATAGCCAACTTCGCGCGCACCGTGCCGCCCTTTTCGGGGGTCGGTGCCGCCTGCTGGGCATGACCGCCGGCGCCGAAAGGCGAACCGTAGGGGTCGCCCCCGAAGCGCGCGCCACCGCCGCCGCCACCGCCGAAGAGGCCGGAGAGGATGTCCTCGAAGCCAGCCCCGCCGCCGGGCATGCCAGAGGTCTGGAAGCGCACGTTATGGCTGCCGCCCCCAAAACCACCGCCGCCAAAGCCGCCGAAGAGATCTTCGAAGCCACCGGCGCCGCCGGAACCGGCTGAGAATCGAGCTCCGCCGCCGGCCATCGCGCGAATAGCGTCGTAGCGCTTGCGATCCTCATCGTTGGACAGGACCGCGTACGCCTCGCCAATTTCCTTGAACTTGGCTTCGGCCGCCTTGTCGCCCGGGTTCTGATCCGGGTGCCACTGCCGCGCCAGCTTGCGGTAGGCCTTCGTGATGGCCTTCTTGTCCGCTGTCTTGTCGACTCCGAGAACCTTGTAGAAGTCCTTGGAGAACCACTCTTGTTCACTCACGCGCGTTTCACCTCTCTTTCAGTCACGAGCGTGCTGTTGCTGTCATTCAGGGTTGTTCACCAGCACCTTCGCGGCGCGCACCACGCGGTCTGCGCGGCGGTAGCCGCTGGTGAGAACCTGCCCGATGACGGGGTGATCGACGTCCGGGCTGGTCGTGGCCATGAGGGCGTCATGCAGCGCCGGATCGAAGTCATCACCCTCGGCGCCGTAGCGCTCCAGCTCGAAGCGCGTCTTGAGCGTCTCCTCAAGCTTGGTGGCAATCGAGGCGAAGGGGCCGTCCTCCAGGTCACCGTGCGCGCGTGCGGCGGCGATGTCATCAAGAACGCTGATCAGTGACTCGATGACCTCATCCTGACCGGCGGTCTTGTGACCGGGAATGGCTTCCTTGGAGCGACGCACGTAGTTGGCGTACTCCTGGCCCTGGTTGTACAGCTCCGCGTTGGCGCGGGCCAGCTGATCCTCGACGGCCGCGATGCGCTCGAGAGCCTTGGCGAGGTCAGAATCCTCAATCTGATCCTCGAAGGCGCTCATGTCATCGGCCGAAGCCTCGGACGAGGCCTGGGCAGCGTCACCCGCACCGGGTACGGCGTCATTGTTCTCGGCCGCCTGGCCGGCCGGGGCCGACTCGACAGAGTCGGCCCCGGCAACGTTGGCGTCTTCGTTGGGCGCCGAGAAACCGTTGGTTTCTTCGGTGCTCACTTGCCCTCCTCGTCAACGATCTCGGCGTCCACGACATCGTCCTGGGCAGGAGCGGACTGCGCGGCGGCCTCGTCAGCCTGCTGCTTGGCGTAGATCTCCTGACCGATCTTCATGCCGGACTCGGACAGAGTCGCCATCGTGGTCTTCACAGCCTCGATGTCGTCACCCTTGAGGGCTTCCTTGACGGCGTCGACATCCTTCTGGACGGCCTCGCGAGTCTCCTCGGAGATCTTGTCGGCCTCGTCCTTGAGCAGCTTCTCCGTCGAGTAGACGGCCTGCTCAGCCTGGTTGCGGGTGTCAGCCTCTTCGCGGCGCTTCTTGTCCTCAGCGGCGTGCTCCTCGGCCTCGCGCACCATGCGGTCGATGTCCTCCTTGGGCAGGGAGGAACCGCCGGTGATCGTCACCGACTGCTCCTTGCCGGTGCCGCGGTCCTTCGCGGAGACGTGAACGATACCATTCGCGTCGATATCGAAGGTGACTTCAATCTGCGGCACGCCACGGGGAGCCGGGGCAATGCCGGACAGCTCGAAGGTGCCGAGCAGCTTGTTGTCGCGGGCGAACTCACGCTCGCCCTGGTAGACCTGGATGAGCACGGAGGGCTGGCCGTCCTCGGCGGTGGAGAAGATCTCCGACGCCTTGGTCGGGATCGCGGTGTTGCGATCAATGAGCTTCGTCATGACGCCACCCTTGGTCTCGATGCCGAGCGACAGGGGGGTCACGTCGATGAGCAGGACGTCCTTACGGTCACCCTGGATGACGCCGGCCTGCAGGGCGGCGCCCACGGCGACGACCTCATCGGGGTTGACACCCTTGTTGGGCTCGCGGCCGCCGGTCAGCTCCTTGACGACCTCGGTGACGGCGGGCATACGGGTGGAACCACCGACGAGAACGACGTGGTCGATCTCGGAGACGGTCACGCCGGCCTCGGCCATGACGTCACGGAAGGGCTTCTTGGTGCGCTCGAGCAGGTCAGAGGTGAGCTCCTCGAACTTGGCGCGCGTCAGGGACTCATCCAGGTGGATGGGACCGTCAGCGGTCATGGACAGGTACTGCAGCGAGATGTTCGTGGAGGTCGCGGAGGACAGTTCCTTCTTCGCCTGCTCGGCAGCTTCCTTCAGGCGCTGGAGGGCGACCGCATCCTTGGACAGGTCGGCGCCGGTCTTGGCCTTGACCTGGTCGATCAGCCAGTTGACGATGCGCTGATCCCAGTCGTCGCCACCCAGGTGGTTGTCGCCGGAGGTGGCGCGCACCTGGATGGTCGAGAAGCCGTCGTCATCCTTGCCCACCTCGAGGAGGGACACGTCGAACGTTCCACCACCGAGGTCGAAAACCAGGATGAGCTCGTCTTCCTTGCCCTTCTCGAGGCCGTAGGCCAGGGCCGCGGCGGTGGGCTCGTTGACGATGCGCTCGACCTTCAGGCCGGCGATCTGACCGGCGTCCTTGGTGGCCTGACGCTGAGCGTCGTTGAAGTAGGCGGGGACGGTGATGACAGCCTCGGTGACGGGCTCACCCAGGTAGGCCTCGGCGTCAGCCTTCAGCTTCTGGAGGATACGCGCGGAGATTTCCTGCGCGGTGTACTTCTTACCGTCGATCTCCGTGGTCCAGTCGGTGCCCATGTGGCGCTTGACAGAGGAGATGGTGCGGTCAACGTTGGTGACGGCCTGACGCTTGGCGATCTCGCCAACCAGGACCTCGCCGGTCTTGGAGAAGGCGACGACCGAGGGGGTCGTACGAGCGCCTTCAGCGTTCGGGATGATGGTGGGCTCGCCGCCTTCGAGGACGGCGATAGCGGAGTTGGTGGTGCCGAGGTCGATACCGACTGCACGTGCCATGGTTGTTGTCCTTTCATTCGCTCGGCCGTCTCCGCTACCGGAGCGGCTTGCGTTGGTCTCTGTGGTCTTGGCGGTGCCGGGAGGATCCCGACACATCCTTGAGTCTGATGTACTCAACTTTAGGATCCGGGTTTTTATTCCGCAACCCGTAACTCTCAAACTTGAGTCTGATGTACTCAACTTTCTTTTCGGACTTTTATTCCATCCCCACACAACAAGGCACAACGCGGCCCACTGGCGCAGAAACATGCGCAGTGTCAACCATTCGTAAGCCAAACAAAAGCCCATCGTAAGTTTTTGCGAAACTTGAAAGTGGCACACCACACCCCTCCTCTGGCAAACTAGAGACGCTCTCAACGACTGAGAGCCCCGTCAATCAATGGAGACTTGATGCGCATCACGAAACGACTGGCTGGCAGCCTCCTCGCCGGCCTACTGACACTAGGAATGGCAGGTCCCGCTTTGGCCGACACGCCAGCAGCCGACGGCGCCCAGTCGGGCACCACAGCCCCCCAGACCACCTACGACGCACGCTACGCGATCCCCGCAGCCGTGCCCGCCTCCAGCGAGGCGAAGGTCGCGCAGTGGCAGGACATGAAGTACGCCATGTTCATCCACTGGGGCGTCTACTCCTCCT
>ERZ772960.1083-NODE-1083-length-22521-cov-5.290394_pt1 | contig 22521 bp, 20 predicted proteins | sample MGYA00580678_ERZ772960 | MGnify/ENA primary metagenome ERZ772960 (study PRJEB29015, sample SAMEA2737930) | human oral metagenome | biome: human oral; feature: human-associated habitat; material: dental | place: China | collected 2059 ... | reverse complement strand
GCATGAGTATCGTAAGCGCGATTACCTATTCGGCGCTGACGGTTTTTGCCGTAACGCTCGCAGCCGTTCATCTTGTAAAATTGATTTTCCCTGCCGTAACCCTTATTATCGGTCTGCACTTTATTCCGCTCGCAAAAATCATGAACAGAAAAATCGATTATTTTATCGCACCTGTTCCGATTGTGTTTTCGCTTGTTGCCTCGTATCTTGCTTTTACGACGACAATGGCATGGACGGAAGTGTACGCCGTGGCGGGAATCGGCGGGGCTTGTGCGACGATGATTTACGGCGCGTATATGCTGTATGCGTATAAAAAGGTCGCGCAGGAATACGGCGTGGAATATCCTTAAAATTTCTGCGGCAAAAATTTCAATTTTCTTTTATATACGCGTAAATAATCTTGCGTGTTTCTTTCGCTTCCGGAAGCCAGCCCGCGGCAGCCCACGTGTGTATCATGCCTTTTCCGATATGAATTTCAAGCGCAACGCCGTCCGCTTCACATTTTTGCTTAAAGGCATCGAGTTCGGCATAATAGATTTCGTCCGTTCCGTAAAAGGCCGCGATGCGCGGAAAACCTTTCCAGCTGTATGCGACGGAATTCCCTAAAAAACCGAGCGCTCCGCACAGCGACATCATCTTTGCGGCAGCCTCAACGTATTCTGCGGTAAACATCGCGTCTTTTTTTGCGATGCGCTTCATATTGTCAAGCTGTGCGGTTGTCGGCGGCATTTGGATCACAGCCGAAAACGGAATGAGTTTGCCCGGAAGCGGAAGGCCGAGTTTTTGCTCGGTAATATACGTGCAAATGTCGAGGCACAAAGAGCCGCCGGACGACAGGCCGAAAAAGGCGATGTCTTTCGCCTCATATGCGCCGAGCGCTTCTTTATAAACGCCGATAATCGATTCGATAAGTTCTTTCCCCGTCGTTTCGGGAAAAAGCTTATACCACACAATCCACACGTCGGCTCCCGTTTGATCGGCCATATCCTGTGCAAAATCGAAATCGCCGGCATCACCGGACATCACAAAGCCGCCGCCGAAAAAGTACAGCACGAGCTTTTTTTGCGCACCCGCACCGCCGCTTTTTTTATCGCGGCTGTGTACGGCATAATACGGGATTCCGCCTGCCGTCCTTTCATCGAAGTCGTATTTTTTGTGAAGATCCGAAAGCGCGAGTTTCTTTTTTTGCTGCGCCTTATACTGTTCTTTAAGGAAATGTTCAGGATCGGAAGCGGCCTTTTTCATCATCGGGCGCACAAGGCTTTTAAATAAAAATTTCGTAAGCGTATATCGAATGCTTGCCATATCGAAAGCTCCTTGGCGGACTTTGCCGTTAATTATCTTTAGCTAACTTATTGTAGCGCAATGCGGCGGTTCGTTCAATGTTTTTACGGCACGGTATCAATGATTTGACAAAATGCGTATCTCAAAATATAATATCCTTCGGTATAATCAAATTTACAAAACCGTCCGATAATAGAGTATGGTAGTCTGTATGGTCAGACAATTTCCGACTTTTTCGGAAGCTGATGCTTTCTGCAAAAGTTTTTATAGGAGTCTTGCATGAAAAAGGGCTTGGTAGTCTGTATGGGGTTCGGACTGCTTTTGGCGTATGCGGCGCCGGCTTTCAGCCAAGAAACGCTGCAGACGCAAAAGAGTACCGAATCGTTTGTGATCGACAAATTCAACAGCGAAGGCGAAAACGGATGGACGTGGGACGTCAGCGCGAGCCGTTATATTGCCGACGGTTATCCTAAGATGGGGTACTTCGACGGAATTCCCAATTCGCTGAAATACTTGCTCAAAGACGGTAAGGATAATCAAAAAGTGCTCGGCGTGCAGATCGCGTTTAAGCGAAAGGGCGACAACTGGTTTGAAGTGTATCCGGTAAAAGACGGAAAAGCGTATGAAATTCCCTTTGTCGGAACGGTCACGCAGATCGATTTTTGGGTGTGGGGCGCGCACTATATGTATTTCCTCGATCTGCTTGTCAGAGATGCCGACGGCCGCGTTATCGTGCTTCCTGCGGGCAACCTCGCATTCGACGGATGGAAAAACATGGTCGTTTCCGTTCCGGGCTGGATACGGCAGCATTCGAGGGCGAGCAGCGGCAGGGACTCGATGTCGTTTCTCGGTTTCAGGATCCGTACGAGTCCCGAAGAATTCGTCGATTCGTATACGATCTTTTTCGATCAGATGAAATACGTTACGAGGGCGCTTGCGAATATCTTCGACGGTTACGAACTCAAAGATGCGGACTTCGGCAATGCTTCGGAGGGCAAATAAATGAAAAAAATCATATTGGCGGTTTGTGCCGTACTTGCAGGCGGTTTGATCTTTGCGCAGAATTCGAGCCTTTTGGAACCGACGCCCGAAACGATCGGAGCGGATTCCGCCGCGATGGCGCTCCGCGAAATAAACGTCGATAAATTCGAACGCGAAGGTTCGTGGAACGTCACGATCTCTTCGGATTACGGTTTTATCACGTCGCGCCTTTTCGACGGAAATCCCGCGATGAAAGACACGCTCGAAGAGGATAAAGGTAAAGAAGACGAAGATGCGTTCGTGTACGGCGTAAAAGTCGAATTTTTCCGCCGCGGTGTCAATTCCTTTTACATCACGTCGGTACGCCCGCTGCCCGTCGAAGGTATTGCAAAGACGATCAGCGTGTGGGTGTGCGGACGGAATCAGGATCATAATCTGTGGGTACTCGTACAGGATATGTTCGGACGCAATTACGAGCTGTATATGGGAACGCTCGGTTTTGCCGGCTGGAAAAAGATGACGGCCGTCGTTCCGCCTTCTCCCGACGGAGAGCACGGCATCGTACAGCAGAGCGCGTTTTACAACAGCCGTCCGGGTCTGCGCATCGTCGGCTTCAGAATCGACTGCAATCCGATGCTTGCTCGCGGTTCGTACTATGTGTATTTCGATGCGCTCCGTGTCGTCACCGATTTGTACGATTTGCAGTACCGCGACGAAGACGATATGTCCGATAACTGGTAAGGGAACCTCTAAAAACTGCAGTTTTTAGAGGTAACTTTGCCCGTAAGCGCTTTCGCGTGCAATAATTCCGATTTTTATACGGCGGCATCCGAGGGTGCCGCTTTTTTTATCTGATCTTATAATATCTCGGGCGGGAAAAGTCGTTTTCGGCTTCGATGAGGTTCATGTGCGAAAGCACCCACAGCATGAGATTGGCTTGCGCTTTTGCGGAAGCGGGAAGATCCTTGTTTTCGGCGAGAGAAGAGGCGATATCGCGGGCGCAAAAACGCGGCAGGCAGGATTCGGGGATGAGCGAAAGGTAGTCGCCCGCTTTTGTAAACTTGTGCGTTTCGAATATCGTTTCGAGCCTTTTGTCGGTTTTGTTCCAGTTTTTTAAAAAGCGGCGGCGGCCGTTCGGCGACTGTACCGGCGTTTCGCTTTGCGTGCGGATTTCGCTCATCGCGATTTCAAGTACATCGAGCGAAAAGCGCTTTTTTAAAAGCACGGGATAGAGGCCGGTGAGTTCACGAAATATGCTGTAGATCGAAGCGCGGACGGGACTTTTGCGCTTTGACACGAGCGCGCCTGTTTCATCATAGACTTCGATGTATTTGACTCTGACGACGGGATAGACGATTTTGACGCATCTCCCGCTTTTTATCGCGCCGAGCGTTTTTACGAGCAGCGACGAAAGATTCCGTGTCTGTATTTCGGTGATATTTCCGTGAGCATCGACGACGTCGTAAATTTTTCCGTCGATATTGACTTCCGTCATACATCCTTTTTCGAGCGCATAGAGCGATTTCAAAGATCGGTGGAGCGAGCTTTCGTTGAGCGTATTTATCATTGTTTTCGAATTCCACGATACAAGTATATAGCTAATCGACGAATTTTGCAAATTTCTTTGTAAAAAATGCCGTTTTATCCGTTGACATTCGGTGTTTTTGTTATAAAATGGGTGCTAAGTGGGAATTACTGGGGAAAAGTGGTAGGCAGTGGCATGAGTATGCTGACAGGAGAATTTCGGAATACGCTTGACGAAAAGGGGAGAATTCTCTTTCCCGCCAAACTGCGTTCCGAACTTGCCGGAAATGTGCTCATCGTGACGCAGGCTCTTGACCGCTGCCTATGGCTTTTTACTCCCGAAGAATGGAAAACCGTTTCTTCGAAACTCATGGAAGCCGCGTCTCCGTTCAGCGAAAAAAACCGCCTCGTGCTCAGGAGGTTTGTCGCGCCGGCGCAGGAACTTGAGTTCGATAAATCGGGGCGGCTTTCGATCCCCCAAAGTCTGCGCGAATATGCCGCGCTTTCCAAAGACTGCGTTTTGCTCGGCGTCAGCAAATACATCGAGCTGTGGGACGCGGAAAGTTATCGGCACTATATCGAGGAAAGCGAAGCGTCGTTCCGCGGGGCAGCGGAAGAGCTCGGCTCGATCTTTTTTTAGCGCAGGGGAGGAAAGCGCATGGAAGCGATTCATACGCCTGTTTTATTGCAGGAATGTCTTGAACTGCTTGCCCCGTACGGAGATGAAAAAACGGTCATGTGCGATTCGACACTCGGCGAGGGCGGCCATTCATTCGCATTTCTTTCGCAATTCCCGAATAGTAAGGTAATCGGCATCGACGCCGATGCGGGCATTTTAGCGCGCGCAAAAGAGCGGCTCGAATGCTTTGCCGAACGGACGATGTTTTACAACGGTTGGTTCGACGATTTTTACGCGTCGTATCCTGCTGATTTTCCGAAGCCCGATATCATACTGTTCGATTTGGGCATATCGATGTACCACTACGAACTGTCGGGCAGGGGATTTTCGTTTCGACACGACGAAGTGCTCGATATGCGCCTTACGCCGTCGGAAGGAAAAAGCGCCGCCGATATCGTAAACGGTACCGAAGAAGGGGCGCTTGCCGATTTGATATACCGCTGGGGCGAAGAAAAACTGAGCCGCAGCATAGCGCGTGCGATAGTGAAGGCGAGGGCGAGCGGGGAAATCCGTTCTTCGAAAGCGCTTGCCGATATTATTTACGATGCGGTGCCTCCGCAGTACCGGCACGGATCGATACACCCCGCGACGCGTACGTTTCAAGCGCTCCGCATTGCGGTAAACGGCGAACTTGCGCGGCTTCCGCGCTCGCTGCACGATGCGTTCAACGATTTGAAGGCGGGCGGAAAGATGGGCGTGATCACGTTCCATTCGCTCGAAGACCGCATCGTAAAAAATTATTTCCGGAATCTCGGAAAGTCCTGCGTCTGTCCGCCCGAGGTTCCGGCTTGCCGCTGCGGAGGGACGCCGTGCGCCGAAGTGCTTACGAAAAAACCCGTAAGTCCCTCGGCGGAAGAGGTTTCAGGCAATTCGCCGTCGCGGAGCGCGAAGCTTCGCGTCGTACGAAAACTGCGCGATGCCGAAGATGCGCGGTGCTTGGGCACTGTCGTGTAATCGGGAGCCGGTAAATATGTGTGCACTTGCACACGATGCGAAAACTTTTTCGGAAATTGCAATTTTCTGCAAAAGTTTTATGGGAGTAGGTATGAAACGAAAATATAGCCGTATACGCGAAACGCTTGTCGTCTGCCTCATCGCGCTTTCAATTCCGCTTTTATTGCTTGCAGCCGGCATGCAGTCGAGAAAATACGAAGATCTGTCGGACGAAGTTACGGCGCTTGAAAAAAAACAGGAAGCGCTCGTCGAAGAAAATAAAAAACTCGTTACGGATATAAGCCTTTTGGCGAGTACGGAGCGCATCGAAAAGATTGCCGAAAACGAACTCGGTATGCATAAAGCGCAGACGGACGATATTGTCCGTGTGGAGATGAAGGGGAAGGGCAGTGCAAAGTCTGATGGAGCGAAGTGAGCTCGTCGCTGCCGTCCGCGGTAAAAGTGTCGGGCACAGTGCAGCCGAAAGCCGATTTTGTTTTTCCTCAGTTACGACCGACAGCCGCCTCGTCGTCCCGGGCAGCCTTTTCGTTCCGCTCGTCGGCACCGTGCAAAACGGGCACGCTTATATTTCCGAGTCTCTTGCAAAGGGAGCATCCGCCGTCTTCATCGACGAAAGCGAATATTCAAGCGACGAGCGCTCGTATGCGCTTTTGGCGGAAAAATACCCTCTCGCCTTTTTTGTAATCGTCTCCGATACGCTGTACGCGCTGCAGGATGCGGCGGCCGCCTACGTCGCAAAATTTCCGCGCTTGAAAAAAATCGGCATAACGGGTTCGAGCGGAAAGACGACGACAAAAGAACTCGTCGTTGCGGTTTTAAAACAAAAATATAGAGTCGTTTCGAGCGACGGCAATTTCAATTCCGAAACGGGGCTGCCGCTTTCCGTTTTTAAAATCAGGGATACGGATGAAATCGGCGTATTCGAAATGGGCATGAATCGACCGAACGAAATCGGGGAAATCGCCGGCGTTTTAAAACCCGAGTACGCCCTCATCACGAATATCGGAAGCGCTCACGTCGGCATACTCGGCAGCAAAAAAAATATTGCCGCCGAAAAGCGAAAAATATTCGATTATATTCCCGCAAACGGGGCGGCCTTTGTTCCCGCGTCGGACGTCTTCGCACCGTTTTTAATCGAAAACTGCAAAGGACAAATCGTCTATTTCGGAGGCGACGTGGGCGCCGAAAAAAGCGGCGTCTCTCTCGTTTCCGACGAGGGTCTTGCAGGTACGGTTTTTTCCGTCGGATGCGAGCGCGTACATTTTAAGCTTCCGGGCATGTACAATTATGAAAACGCTCTTGCAGCCGTCGCCGTCGGAAAATATTTCGGCGTAAGCGATGCGGAAATCAAAACGGCGCTTTCGTCTTTCGGCGGCGTTTCGGGAAGGAGCGAAAGCGGACATATCGCATTGAAAAACGGAAAGCGCGTTACGCTCGTCAAAGACTGTTACAACGCGAATGCCGAATCGACTGCGAGCGTTCTCTCGTTTTGCGCGTCCGCAAAAGACGTCAATCGAAGAATATACGTGCTCGGCGATATGCTCGAACTCGGAGAGGTATCCCGCGACGTGCACGAAAAAGCGGGCAGAGATGCGTGTAAAGCGAATGCGTATAAAATCGTATGTATCGGCACGGAAATGAAATACGCTTACGATGCAGCCCTCGCTTCGGGCTTTACGGGCGCGCTGTATATTGCAGGATCTTCCGAAAACGCGATGAGTTGCGCGGCGGACTTTATCCTTGCGAACGCTTCCGACGGGGATTTGCTTTTGTTGAAAGGTTCCCGCGGTATGGCGCTCGAGCGGATAGTTCCGCTCATTGCGGCGGAGGGGCGCGATGCGTGATTATCTTTTCCTCGCCGACAGACCCGTTTCGTCGTACCGAAAAAGCGATTCCGCTTTTATCGCATGCGTCATCCTTTTGTGCGGACTCGGTATTTTTGCGCTTTTCGTATGCTCGCAAAATTACGCCGAGCGCATGTTCGGCAATCCGTTTTATTTTGTAAAGCGGCAGCTCGTGAGCATCGCCGCTTCTCTTGCGGGATTTTTTTTGTTTGCGAGTATGCGCATAAAAATTATTAAAAAGATTTTGCCCGTTTTCGTACTCGGTGTGATCGTGCTCTGTCTTTTGACTTTCGTTCCCGGCATCGCCGTTGAAAGGAACGGCGCTCATCGATGGATACGCATGCCCTTTGCGTTTACGTTGCAGCCGTCCGAATTCGCAAAATTTGCGCTCATCCTCTTTCTCGCAAATTTTTTCGACAAGCAGGCGCGTATCGAAAACCCCGATGAAAAATCGGTGCTGCCGGCCGTCATCGGTTTGACTTTCGTTTCGCTTCTCGTGTTTTTTCAGCGCGATTTTTCCACGAGCGTTTTTATTTTTTGCATCGGGCTCGTGATGTTTTTTGCGTCGGGCGCAAAGCTTACGTGGCTTCCGCCTGCGCTCCTTCTTATCGCTCCGGCTCTCGTCTTTATGATTTTGCAGGAGCCGTATCGGATCGAACGCATTATCGGATTTTTGCGGCCGGAAGAACACGTGCGCACGTACAATTACCAAAGCATTGCGGCAAAGCGCGCGATCAGTTCCGGCGGTTTTTGGGGCAGCGGCATCGGGAGCGGTCTCGTGTGGATAAACAGCATTCCCGAAGTGCAGGCGGACTACATATTCGCCGGCTGGGCGGAAGCGATGGGATTTTTCGGCGTGCTTTTGTACTTTGCCATGCTCGCAGCTTTCGCATGGCGCGGATTGAGGTCGTCGTTCGTCTGTAAAAACCGTTTCGCCGCCTACGCGTCGTTCGGCTGCGTTGCCGCAGTAACGCTGCAGTCGCTGATGAACTGCGCCGTCGTCTGCGGGGCGCTTCCGGCTACCGGCATACCGCTGCCGTTTTTTTCGCTCGGCGGTTCGTCGATAATCGTAACGCTTTGCATGTGCGGCTTTATCGTCAACGCGTCGCGTTGTACGGCGGAAGAAGACGAAAGCGAATTTGAAGATGTCGTCTATGAGGGACAGGATGAGTGATGTGAGCATGGCGGGCTTTGCCGCCGGAAAAACCGAAACGAAAAGTGATGTAAAGACGAAAATCGTCGTCACACTCTTTTTTGTTTTTTGCGTAATTTTTTTGATCGAAATCGCAGTCTATAAATTCGCCCTTCCGAGCATGCACGCTCCGAAGATCGTCATCGGCGGAGAACGCTCGCTTTCCGACGAACAAGTGCGTTCTCTTTTGCAGCCGATGCAGGGGGCGAACTGGTTTTCATTCAACGCCGAAGAAGCCGTTTCGATTTTATCGTCGGTGCCGGTGATCGATTCGGTTACCGTGTCGAAGCGCTTTCCCGACAAAATATTCGTACGCATCGCAGAACGCGAAAGCGTCGCGATGACTTTCGTTTCATCTGCGGGAAGGAGCATTCCCGTGTGTATCGACAAAAACGGCGTGCTCTTCGACGATGCGGAAGTCGACAGAAAAAGCGGCGCCGTTCCGATCATCTCAGGTTTGCCGATAGAACACTTGTCTGAAGGCATGCGGATTCCTGCAAAGTACCGTACGCTCATCGAACAGATTTCGGAAATTCAAAACCGCGACAGACGTTATTTCGCCGCTCTCGCGGAAATCTGCGTCGTTCCGAAAGAATACGGAAACTACGAACTCGCGCTTATCCCTGCGCACACGAGGATGCGCGTGCTGACCGACCGCGCATTGAACGAAGACGCGTTACAGTATATGATGGTTGTGCTCGACGTCGTCAATTCGATCGAGCCTGACGTATCGGAAATCGATCTGCGTTACGGCTCCGTTTCTTACCGGACGCGCTGAAGCGAGGATGAGCAGGTATGATTGTCGGTCTTGATATCGGTACGAACCATATACGCGTCGCGATCGGAGAACTGAACGATTCGGGCGGTATTGAAATCGCAGGAACGGCTTCGAGAAAGTCGGCGGGGCTCCGAAACGGAGTCATCGTCAATATCGAAGACGCCGCCGCCGCGATAAAAGAAGCGGTCGAAAGCGCCGAACAAACGGCCGGTGCCGAAGTGACCAAGTGCGCGATCGGCATCGGCGGCACGCAGATCGAAGGTTTGAATCAGCGAGGCATAACGCCCGTGACCGAACCGGGGCGGCCTCCGAGGGAAGTGACGAGGGGCGACATAGAGCGGGCGATCGACAATGCGCGCGCGGTTTTTATTCCGCAAGACAGAGAATTGCTGCACGTCGTCGCGCAGACGTTTACCGTCGACGGTTTGAAAAATATTAAAGATCCGACGAATATGATGTGCGCCCGTCTTGAAGCGGACGTGCACGTGATCACCGCGTCGAAAACGACGATACAAAACATCAAACGCTGTGTGAGCCGCGCGGGCTACGAATCGTCGGGCATTATGCTGAAAACGCTCGCAGCGACGCAGGCTGTCGTTCACGACGACGAAATGGATCTCGGTTCCATCCTCATCGATATGGGCGCGGGAACGACCGACGTACTCGTGCTTTTGGGAGGGGCGCCCGTATGCACGGTGTCCATCCCCGTCGGCGGCAACCTCGTCACAAACGATATCGCGATCGTAAAGGGCATACCGGTATCGGCTGCGGAAAAGATCAAAATCGAATCGGGATGCTGTTTTATCGACAATATCGAAATCGACCGCGAAGTGATAATTCCGGGCGTCGGCGGAAGGGATCCCGAGCTTACGACGCAGACGGAATTGTGCGGCATTATTCAGCCGCGCGTCGAAGAGATATTTTCGATGGTGCGGAGCGCCGTCATCAGTAATTCGAATATCCGCCGCCTTTCCGGCAATATCATTCTGACCGGAGGAGGCGCGCAGATGGAAGGCGTGGTCGAATGCGCGCAGGCGGTTTTCGGAACGAGCGCGGTGCGGATCGGTACGCCTGAAAAACTCGGAGGCGCGGAAGCCGAATACCGTCGCCCCGAATTCGCTACGGTGATAGGGCTTGTGATTGCGAATAAAAACGCTGTTCAGGAAAAGAACAGCCGTAAAAATAAAAAACTTTTTTCGTCGGAAGAGAGCGGAAAAAAAGAAAATCTGTTGACAAGGTTGAAAAAATCGTTTTTCTGAGGGGAAAAAGGGTTGGGAGGAAAACATGATGAATTTTTCGGTGATCAATGAAAGCGGTACCGCCCTCGATGCGGTGAGTCCCGCGGTTATTAAAGTCATCGGCTGCGGCGGCGGCGGATCGAATGCGGTAAACCGTATGATCGATGCGGATATCGCGAACGTCGATTTTATCGTGCTGAATACCGATGTGCAGGATTTGAACCGATCGAAAGCCGAGACGCGGATCGCTATCGGGCGGAAAGTCGCAAAGGGACTCGGCGCCGGAGGCAATCCGAAAGTCGGAGAAGAAGCTGCAGAAGAAGACAAAGAGGCGATCGCCAATCTGCTCGAAGGCACCGACATGATCTTTATCACGGCCGGTATGGGCGGCGGCACGGGTACGGGTTCGGCTCCCGTCGTCGCGCGCATCGCGCGCAGCCTCGGCGTGCTCACCGTCGGCGTCGTTACGACTCCCTTCGAATTCGAAGGACCGGTACGCATGCGTCAAGCGCGCGAAGGCATCAGCCGTTTGCACGAAAACGTCGATTCGCTCATCGTCATTCCGAATCAGCAGCTTTTAAAAGTCGTCGATAAAAATATGCCCATACGGCAAGCTTTCCTCGTCGCGGACGATGTTTTGCGTCAGGGTGTCGAAGGCATTTCGAATATCATCACAAAGCCGGGAGACGTGAACCGCGATTTCACCGACGTCAAAAACACGATGCTCGGACAGGGAGAAGCGATACTCGGCGTCGGTCATGCGAGCGGCGAAAACCGCGCCGTCGACGCTGCGACAAAGGCGATTAAAAATCCGCTGCTCGAAGACACGAGCATAGACGGAGCGAAGAGCGTTCTCATCAATATCTGCTCGAGCGGCGATATTTCCATGCTCGAAGTGTCGGAAATCATGAAAGTCGTCAGAGCTTCGATCGATCCCGACGCGAATATTTTGTGGGGACAGGCCATCGATCCCTCACTCGGTGAAAACGTCAGCGTTACCGTCATTGCGACGGGATTTCATGCAGGCTTTGAAAGAGGAGCCGGCGATGACGCATCTTCTTCCGCCGTACACGATTCGTCCGTCGTCACGAGCGACGAATTTTCGGATATACTGGGCGGGCGCGGTTTCGAACGTATGCGGCAAAAGCTTTCATCCGCCGCGGAAACGAGTCTTTTCGATTCCGTCGACTCGGATGCCGAAAAAGTTCCCGTTGCGGTCGGCGCTCCTTCCGTCCGCGAACAGGTAAATCAAAAAATCGGCTCGCTCGGAAAAGCGCTTTCGGCTTCCGTCCCCCGCTATTCGGCGAGCGGCATAAAACCGCCTGCGGGATTTACCGGAAGCAACGATATCGCACAGCCGGCGTGCTGGCGGGCGAGCGGACGCGGAGAATTGTCGCGGACGATCAGACTGCAGGATTAATACGGAATCCGTATGGCTGAAAAGTTGACGATTCCGGTCATACTCTCCCGCTTTTACACGGACATCGTGCTTGTTTTGCGGCGCTCGCAGAAAACGGCGGAAACCTATCGGCTTTCTGCGGGCGAGTTTTTGTCGTGGTGCGTCGAAAAAAAAATAAAACTGCACGATGTCGCTTCCCGCGAACTCACGTATTATCTCGTGTGGAAAAAGACCAAAGGCGATACGGAGCTGACGATCGCAAAAGATATTTCAGCGCTGCGCGCTTTCGGATCTTATCTCACGAGGCTCGGTATATGGAGCGAGAATTTTGCCCTCGCGCTCGACCGTCCGAAAGCCGCCCGTCCGCTGCCGCGCGTCCTTTCCGTTACGCAGATCGAATCCTTCCTTTCGTCCATCGATACGTCGGAGCCCTTGGGACTTCGCGATGCGGCGCTTTTCGAACTCATCTATTCGTGCGGGCTTCGCGCGAGCGAAGCGGCTTCTCTTCTCATGCAAAACGTGCATTTGAACGAACGCATCATCCTCGTGCGAGGTAAGGGCGATAAAGAGCGCATCGTGCCCTTCGGAGATGCGGCGAAGGAAAAACTTTCCGCATACCTTTCCGAGTCTCGGCCGCTTCTTGTCGGGAAAAAAACGGTCGCCGAAGTTTTCGTCAATTACCGCGGCGATCCTCTTTCGCGAAAAGGTTTATGGAAGCGATTTTGCGGGTACGAAGCGAAAAGCGGCGTTCACGCAAAAGTGCACACGCTGCGCCACTCGTTTGCGACGCACTTGCTCGCAGGCGGGGCCGATCTGCGCTCCGTTCAGGAATTGCTCGGGCACGCGGATCTTTCGACGACGCAGATTTATACGCACGTCGATGACGAGCAGCTTCGGAAAAATCACGAAAAATATTTTCCGGGCCATGCGGCAAAAGGCGACGTATCCGCGCCCTAATGTGCTGCTGCCGCACTGTTGCCGGGAGTGCGGGCGTTCGGCAAAAATAAAACGTATCCGTGCGCGATGTGCGGCGGCTCTGCAAAGCGTTTGCCGTGGCGTAATGTGGGGATGCGCTACGATTCGATTGCCTTGTTCGTGCAATTTTAGTATATATTGATATAGTAGACGAAAGATTCGAAAATCGAGGTTGCTATGAAAAAAATACGTATAACGGCAAGTTTATTATTATTAATTTTAATATTCGTTTCATGCGGATCGTCGAATGCAGCCGTCAAACGTCTGCAGCAGACGGAAGAAGGCGTTTCGTCTCCGACGACGATCGACGAATACAAAGAGGCGATTGCAAAATACGAAAAGCGTGTTGCGGATATAACGCTTGCGAACGAGCAGATAGGCATTTGGTATAAGATACTCGGCTCGCGCTATATCGATTTGAAGATGTGGGGCGAAGCGCTTTCGTGTTATCAAAAGGCGATAGAATATTATCCTGAAAATCAAAACCTCTATTACTATGTCGGCGTGTGCGCGGGTTATATGGCGCATTCGGCGCTCGATTACGATGCGACGGGCAGTACGACAAAAAAATATAATTATTTGAAATTGGCGGAGTCGGCATATCTCCGCGCGATCGCGATCGAAAATCGCTATGTCCGCGCGCTCTACGGGCTCGGCGTGCTCTATGTATTCGAACTCGACGAAAGCGAAAAAGCGATTCCCTATCTTAAAACGCTTTTAACTATCGACACGGGACACACCGATGCGAAATCCGTTCTTGCGAACGCGTATTTCCGTACCGGAGATTTTCAAGCATCGGCGGATATGTACGATTCCATTATTAAAACGACGAAAGATAAAGAAAAAAAGGCGCTCGCGGAAGCAAATAAAAAAATCGCTTTGGATGCGGCCTATGGGCGTTGAAAAGGAAAACTATTTTCTTTCTCTGTGTCTCGCGGGCGTATCGTTTTTGACGCTGCGCGAAAAAAATATTTTACTGAAGAACCTTGACAGCGCCGCCGCCCTTGCGCTACTGTCTATAGACGATATCGCAATGCTTGTCGGAAGAACTTTTCGATCCGCCGTGTGGAACGGCCCTTCGTGCGTGCGCGAAGCGGAAAAGGCCGAGAGAATTATTAAAGCGTTCGGCATCGAAACGATTTTAAACGGGGAAGCTTTGTATCCCGCCCTTCTTTCGGAAGCGGAAAATGCGCCTTTTATGTTGTTTTGCCGCGGAAACGCATCATGTCTTTCAGGCGAAACGGTTTCCGTCGTCGGAACGAGGCGCATGACGAGAGAAGGAAAAGAAGCCGCTTTTTCGTTTGCGCGCGATGCCGCTCGAGCGGGAGTTACGGTCGTGTCGGGTCTCGCGTACGGAATCGACGCTTCGGCTCACGCGGGAGCCGTCGATGCCTGTTTCGATGCGATGGAAGCGGGAACTGAAAAAAATTGCGGAAAGACCGCGGCGATCCTTCCGTGCGGAGCGGATATGATCGTTCCGTCTTCGCATAAAAGGCTTGCGGAAAAAATTATTAAAACGGGCGGGGTTCTCGTAAGCGAATATCTTCCTGGAGTCCCTGCCGAAGCGTGGAGATTCGTGCACAGAAACCGCATTATCGCGGCTCTGTCGCCTGCGACCGTCGTCGTCGAATCGCCCCCGGGAAGCGGCGCGCTCATTACGGCGCAGTACGCCCTCGATTATAACCGCGACGTGATGATTCACGAAGCGGCGTTTTCCGCTCCTGCAAAGGCGGTTTCGCGGCAAGCGAAGTGTGAGCTTGAAAAAAAGATCGAACGGGGAGAAGCCGCAAAAGGAAAGGCCGAGCGAACGGCGGAAAAATACGTCGCCGACGGCGCTCCGGTTATAAAAGATTATGCCGATTACCGCCGCTGCCGCTCGGAAGCCCCCGGTGCGCGAAGCGGCGAGCCCTCTCTTTTTTAAGAGGGGCGAAAATTTGAAAAAATCGCTGAGGGCAAGTGTTTTAAGATGCCCTTATACGCGGCTGTCGAAAAACTTCAGTTTTTGGGCAGTTTACTATACGGGTGCGGTGCGGAACGCCGCACTCTCGCGTTAAAATTTTTATGGGAGAAGGCTATGGCTGATGCAGCAAAAAAACGTGCTTCAAAGACAAAAGAATCGACGCTCGTGATTGTCGAATCTCCGGCAAAAGCGCATACGATCGAAAAATATCTCGGACCGGGCTATACGGTAAAAGCGTCCATGGGACACTTGATCGATTTACCGAAATCGCGCCTCGCGATCGACGTCGATCACGATTTTCAGCCCGAATACATCACCGTGCGCGGCAGGGCAAAATTATTAAAAGAGCTGCAAAAGGATGCGAAAAAATCGACGGCCGTCCTGCTCGCAAGCGATAACGACCGCGAAGGAGAAGCGATCGCATGGCATTTGAATAATGCGCTGAAAGAAAAGACGAGCGCTCCGATCAGCCGCATCGTATTCAACGAAATCACGCCGATTGCGATCAAAGAAGCGGTCAAGCATCCCGACGAAATCGTCGAAAGCAAAGTGAACGCGCAAAAAGCGCGGCGCGTGCTCGACCGTCTCGTCGGCTACAATTTAAGTCCGCTTTTGTGGAGTAAAGTGAAAAACGGTCTTTCGGCCGGCCGCGTGCAGTCGGTCGCGCTTCGTCTCATCTGCGAGCGCGAAGAAGAAGTGGAAAATTTTCTGCCCGAAGAATATTGGACGCTCGATGCGGATTTTGTAAAAGGCAAAACGACGTTTACCGCTCAGCTCGTTTCGTACAAGGGTGAAAAGGCTGAATTGAAAAACGAAGCCGAAGTCAATAAAATCATCGACTTGATAAAAAATTCCGACTGCACGGTCGTAAGCGTAAAGACGACCGACAAAACGGTAAAACCGAAAGCGCCGTTTACGACGTCGAAATTGCAGCAGGCGGCCGCAAACCGCCTCGGCTACACGTCGAGGAAAACCATGCAGATCGCGCAGCAGCTCTACGAAGGCGTCAACGTCGGTGAAAGCCGCGTAGGTCTCATCACGTATATGCGTACCGATTCCGTGCGCATTTCGCAAACCGCCCTCGACGAAGTACGCTCGTGGCTTTCAAAAAATTATCCCGACGACTTGCCTGCCGAACCTGTAAAGTATGAAGTCGGAAAAGCGGCTCAGGACGCGCACGAAGGCATCCGTCCGACCTACGTGTCGTATACGCCCGATTCGATAAAAGAATATTTGACGCGCGATCAGCTTCGCCTCTATTCGATCATTTGGGAGCGCTTCGTTTCGAGTCAGATGAACAACGCGAAGACGCGGACGACGAGCGTTGAAATCGCTTCGGGCGATGCGGTTTTCCGCGCATCCGCAAGCAAAATAGTCGACAAGGGTTTTTATCATGTCATCAAACTCCTTTCGTCGAAAGAGGATAAAACCGGAAATCTCCCGTCGCTGAAAGAAGGCGAAAAGATCGCGTGCGAAAAATTTTATCCCGAACAGCACTTTACTCAAGGGCCCGCGCGCTACACCGATGCGTCCATCGTTCGAACGCTCGAAGAAAAAGGAATAGGCAGACCTTCGACTTATGCGCCGATCATTTCGGTTTTGCTCGACCGCTATTATGTGACGCGGACGAACCGTCAGCTCGTGCCGACTGTCCTCGGCCGCATGATATGCAAAATCCTCGTCGAATCATTTCCGAACGTCATCAACGAACATTTTACCGCGGAAGTCGAAAACGATCTCGACAAAGTGGAGCAGGGCGCTCTCGTGTGGAACGGGATGATAAAAGATTTTTACGGCCCGTTCAAAAAACGCGTCGACGACGTGATGGAAACGCAGGAAAGCGTCAAAGGCTTTCTCGACGAAAAAACCGATATCGTGTGCGAAAAATGCGGAAAGCCCATGGTCAAAAAACTCGGCCGCTTCGGATACTTTCTCGCCTGTTCGGGATTTCCCGAATGCCGCAACACGCGCTCTATCCCGCTTGCGAAGTGCCCGATGCCCGGCTGCGACGGAGAGATCGTCGCACGGAAAACGAAGGGAAGAGGCAAAGAATTTTACGGCTGTACGAATTACCCGAAGTGCAATTTTATTTCGCATTTCAAACCGATCGATCAGTATTGTCCGAAGTGCGGATGGTTCCTCGTCGAAAAATACGACAAAAAGAACGGCACGTATAAATCGTGCATCAATCCCGACTGCACCTTTTTGCATTCCGCCGACGATGCTGCTGCTTTTGAAAAAGAGTCGGAAGGCGCTCCCGAGTCTCGGCAATAGCGCAGGGTAAACCGATGCGCCTTTCGGATGCGATAGACGAATTTTTGCTCTACCTCGAAGCCGTGCGCGGACTTTCGCTCAATTCCGTTTGTGCGTACCGAAACGATTTGCGACGCCTTTCGGCTTTTTTAGGCGCGGAAAAAGACGTGAAGGAAGCGTCCGCCGAAGATATCAGAAGCTGCATCGGAGCTCTTTCAAAAGAAAAAAAATCAAGCGCAACCGTAAACCGCTTTATCGCCGCGTGTAGAACTTTTTTTGCCTATTGCAAAAAATTTGAGTATATTAATACAGATCCCGCAGAGGAAATCAAAACGGTAAAGATGCCGCATCACGTGCCGCGCTTTTTAACCGGCGCGGAAGTCGACGAGCTGTGCGCCGTACCGAAAGAAAAAGAAATCCTGTGGGCGTCTCGTGACAGCGCTATTTTGGAAATGCTCTATTCGTCGGGGTGCCGCGTTTCGGAGCTCGCTTCCGTTCGCATAAGCGATATGTCGGAGGATTTTTCTTCCGCTCTCGTCACCGGAAAGGGCAGTAAAGACCGCCGCGTGTATTTCGGAGAAGATGCGCAAAAAGCGTTCAAAGCGTATCTTGCCGACAGGAAAAAGTTTTTTGCAAAAAAACGCATGACGGACAACGTGAGCGAAATATTCGTCAACAGGAGAGGCACCGCTCTCGGTGCGCACGGCATCCGCTGGATACTGTCGCGCTATTCGGGTGCGGAAGGGACGGCTCGCCATATTTCGCCGCACGCGCTTCGGCATACGTTTGCGACCGCGATGATTTCACAAGGTGCGGACGTGCGTGTCGTGCAGGAGCTTTTGGGACACGCAAGCATTTCGACGACGCAGCGCTATACGCATATCACGACGGAGCGCCTTATCGAATTGTATGAAAAAGCGCATCCGCACGGAAAAGGGTGAGATAATTAATAATTGGTAATGTGTAATTGTTAATTGTGTGTGAAATCGAATCGGTTGCACGGCGGCGGTAAATGCGCCGGTGTAAAACGGCCGCGCCGTTGATTTTTTTGTTTTTGTTGGAGTGTATATGGCTGCAAGAAAAATTCACAGTACGACGGTTATCGCCGTCCGCCGGAACGGAAAGGTTGCGATGGCGGGCGACGGACAGGTGACCGCCGGCAATACGGTTGTAAAGGGCAACGCGCGCAAAGTGCGCAAAATATACGACGGAAAAGTGCTCACCGGATTCGCAGGTTCGGTTGCTGACGCGTTTACGCTGTTCGATAAATTCGAAGAAAAATTGAAAGAGTATTCGGGCGACATCATGCGCAGCGCCGTCGCGCTTGCCAAAATGTGGCGTACCGAGCGTTCGCTGCAAAAGCTCGAAGCCGAGCTCCTCGTCGCCGACGGAACGAAAATACTGCTCATTTCAGGCGACGGCAACGTCATAGAGCCTGAAAACGACGTGTGCGCGATCGGAAGCGGCGGAAACTATGCGTATTCGGCGGCTCTCGCGTATCTCGAAAGCTCCGATATGAGCGCTTCGGAAATTGCGGAAAAGAGTCTTGAAATTGCGGGCAAAATCTGCATCTATACGAACGGTAATTTGACGGTAGAGGAGGTACGATAAAAAGCGCCGTCTGAAATATCGCCGACACTTTTTATCTCGAGTTTGCTTGGATGTTTGCAGAAGACGTGTATACGTGTTATTTCGATAAAAATCGCATGAATACGATACGTTTTGTTTTGCAAACTCGACTATTGAACGTGTGCGCACACGCGCACGGCTAAAAACTTTTTCGGAAATTCATATTTCCTGCAAAAGTTTTTATGGGAGGCATAAACGCATGAGCGACGTACCGGCAGAAGTACACACGGATTTGACGCCGAAGGAAATAGTCCTCAGGCTCGATCAATACATCATCGGACAGGAAAAGGCGAAGCGCGCGGTCGCCGTTGCGCTGCGTAACCGCTACCGCCGTTTGAAACTCCCCGAAGATATCCGCGACGAAGTTGCGCCGAAAAATATCCTCATGATAGGACCGACCGGCGTCGGCAAAACGGAAATCGCGCGGCGGCTTGCAAAGCTGTGTTCGGCGCCCTTTTTAAAAGTCGAAGCGACGAAGTACACCGAAGTCGGTTACGTCGGGCGCGACGTCGAATCGATGATACGCGATTTGATGGCGGTCGGTTTCAACGACGTCAAAGCGGAGATGGAAGAACGTTTGCGCGAAAAAAGCGTGCCCCTCGTCGAAGACCGGCTTCTCGACCTCCTGCTCCCCGGTTCCGCCGAAAAAGACAGGGCTGCAAAAGCGAACGAAAAAAAAGATGCGGCTGTCCTCGGAAATATCTTTACGTTTATAAACGGAAGCGGAACGGGCGGCGCGGAATCGAAAGCGTCATCTCTTCCCGATCGGTCGGGCGGCGTTTCGGAAAAAGATGCTGCACAGAATGCGCCGCCGAAAAGATCCGCTTTATACGATGCGGTATCGGAAGCGGCCGCCTCATCCGATGCGGAAGCGCAGAGTGAAAGCCGGCAAAAAGAAAGCTCGACGCGGGAAAAGTTCCGCACGATGCTGCGCGAAGGAAAGCTCGAAGAGAGAGAAGTGGAACTTACGGTACATCCTCAGTTTCAAATGCCGAGCATGGAAATCATCGCCGGCGGCAATATGGAAGATCTCGAAAGCAGCATGCAGAGCATCGCCGGTATGTTTTCGGGCGGAAACAAAGTGAAGCGGAGAACCGTGACGATCCACGAAGCGCGGAAAATCATAAGCGGAGAAGTGCTCGACACGATGATCGACCGCGATAAAGTCGCATCCGAAGCGAAAAAACGGGTCGAACAAAACGGCATCATCTTTATCGACGAAATCGATAAGATTGCGACGAAAAACGGCGAATCGCACGGGCAGGACGTTTCCCGCGAAGGCGTGCAGCGCGACATTCTTCCGATCGTCGAAGGCAGCAATGTAAATACGAAGTACGGCGTCGTCGATACCTCTCATATTTTGTTTATTGCGGCCGGAGCGTTCAGCGTTTCGGCTCCGAGCGATTTGATCCCCGAACTGCAGGGACGCTTTCCGCTGCGCGTGGAACTCGATGCGCTCAAAAAAGACGATTTCAAAAAAATTCTCACCGAGCCGAAAAATGCGCTTACAAAACAGTACGTTGCGCTCCTCGAAACGGAAGGAGTGACGGTACGTTTTGCCGAGGATGCGATCGACCGTATGAGCTTTCTCGCCGAAGACGTAAACGCAAAGAGCGAAAACATCGGCGCGAGGCGGCTCCACACGATTATGGAAAAAGTGCTCGACGATATTTCGTTTACCGCGGATGAACACGCGGGCGAAACGATCGATATCGACGCGGCATACGTCGACGATAAGCTCAAAGATATCGTCACCGACGGCGATATGTCGCGATATATATTGTAGTAAAAGAGGCTGTTTCAAAAATCGGTTACTTCTTCGACAACATGGCGAGTTTAAAATTAAGTCTCGTATTGTAATGATTTAATTTTAAACATCGCATTGCATCGTGCATATTCGGAGAATATTTTTTTATCAGTCTTTAGCTCTTCAATGTTTTTCCTTATTCAATGCTTTTTCCTTGACAGGTTATTTTTTTCGATGTACTATTTTTATACGGACAGTATCATTTAATAATATTATATAATTCAAATATCGCCGTTGTTTTTATCACGAGTTTGTGAAATCTTTCGCAATCGGAAAGATTTACTATGCTTGTATAAATATATCTATGGAGGTATTATGAAAAAGATCGGTGCTGTTATAGCGATGCTTGGAGCGATTGCTTTACCTGCAATTGCGACAGGAACGGGTGATACCGGCGGCGGGAAGCAAGCCATTCGCGTCATGTTGGTAAACCATCCGTACGGCGATTTATTAAAATCAAAAATATCCGAATTTGAAAATGCGAGCGGTATTAAAGTAACGATCGAGCAGCTTCAGGAAACTCAGCTGACACAGCAGCTTACAACCGAATTTGCGACCGGTTCTTCCACCGTCGATGTGTTTATGACACGGCCGCTGCAAGACGGTCTGTTGTTTATGAAAAACGGTTGGTACGAATCTCTTTCTTCATACGATTTTTCCGACTATCCGAAAAGTACCGTCGATATCGGAACGAAAAACGGGACGGTATATATCGTACCGCTTGTAACCGAATGGGAAGTTTTATATTACAGAAAAGACCTGTTGAAAGCTGCAGGCTTGTCGGTTCCGAAAAATTTTACCGAGCTCGAAGCTGCGGCGAAGGCTATGAATAAAAACGGTATTGCAGGTTTCGCCTCTCGCGGAAAAGGAAGCGCAGCCGTTACGCAGATGTCAAGCTATGTGTATAATTACGGCGGACGGTATATTGCAAAAGGGCGTGCCGTATTCGATTCTCCTGAAGCGCTCGAAGCGATCCGTTTTTACGGCAGGATGAACGGATTGTACGGACCGCAGGGTATTACGAGTATGTCGTGGGAAAATATCGTTCCCGTATTTCAAGCGGGAAAAGTCGCAATGTGGACGGATGCTTCAGTGTTTTTTTCAAATCTTACCGATCCGACAAAATCGGTTATCCCGAAAGAAAATATCGGTATCGCACCTTTCCCCGCGGGACCTAAAACGAATAATCCGTTTATCGTCGTTTCATGGGGTATGGCTATTGCGAAAACTTCACGCAATAAAGATGCTGCACGGAAATTTCTTGAATGGGCAACGGGGAAAGATCTCGCGAAACAAGGTATGCTCAAAAGTATCACTATGGCGCGCAATTCCGTATGGAAAGATGCGGATGTTTTGAAAAAAGTCGATGCCGAACTTGTCGCATCCCAGCTGCCGGCCGCTCAAAACGGTTATCCGTTTGATCGTCCGTTTATGAGCAGTGTCGGAGCGGCACGAGATCTCATCGGCGAAGTCATTCTCGAATCGATCAATACAAAGGGGACATCTAAGAATCTCGAAACGCTTGCTAAGGAAAAGGCCCGTGCCGTTGATGCGTTGTTGAAAACCGACGGAGAATACGGAAACTGATTTCAATTCGTCGGATTTTAATGTATGTTCATGTGAACCGGTATTTGTAAAAATGCCGGTTTATGTATATTTTCCAATGCGGTGGGTGTATGCGATGAAAAAGGGTTTTTTCGAAAGAAATTTAAAATATATTTTTCCGTTGCCGGCGGTTATATTTGTTTTTGTCTTAATGGTTTTTCCCGTTTGTTATACATTTTTTCTCAGCTTTACCGATTGGACGCTTACGAGCGGAAAACCTCTTGCTGTTGTCGGTTTACGGAATTATGTTTCCGTTTTTAAAGAAGCGCGTTTTTTGCAAGCGTTCGGGCGAACCGTCTATTTTACGCTTGCCGCCGTTACTGCGGAAACGGTACTGGGTACGGCAATCGCTTTGCTCTTAAACAGGCGTTTTTTTGCAAAAGAAACCGTAAAGACCGTGTTATTGCTGCCGCTCGTTG
>ERZ772960.1082-NODE-1082-length-22527-cov-7.786935_pt1 | contig 22527 bp, 31 predicted proteins | sample MGYA00580678_ERZ772960 | MGnify/ENA primary metagenome ERZ772960 (study PRJEB29015, sample SAMEA2737930) | human oral metagenome | biome: human oral; feature: human-associated habitat; material: dental | place: China | collected 2059 ... | reverse complement strand
ACGAGATGGCAGACCTTGCCTCTAAGAACACGGACAGCGTGACAAAGGCGTTCCAGGCGGGCATGGTGAGCCAGCGCACGGCACTCAAGGAGCTGCGCCAGCAGTCCGAGATGACGGGGATGTGGTCGAACATCACAGACGAGGACATCAAGAAAGCTGATGATTTGGTCATGCAGCCGGACGAGGGCATGGGCGATCTGATGGGCGGGATGTTCGGATCCGGGCAGCCGCAGGAGACGGAAGCGCAGCGGACGAGCGACACGAAATGGGAGGAGAGCAATCATCCGAGACGTGATAACGGGCAATTTGGTACACGCTCGACAAATGCCGAAAAAAGTGATAGTGTAGCACCAAGCCCCGGAGGGGCAAATCAACTGCAGGTGCGCGGCTTTGCCAATAAACAGCGGTTGATGAACCACTGGAAGAATGGCAGAGCACATCGAGGCGAATACCCTGATCTCACGATGGAGCAGTACGTTCAGCGAGCAGTCAGCCTTGCAGAAATGCCGACGGGCGGAGATATCCTCGGGCACATCGACAAGGACGGCATCATTGTGCGCTATGATCGAAAAGAAAACGATTTCGTCAAGGCGAGCATCAAAAAGGGCATACGCACCTTGTTCAAGCCCGTAGATGGGGAAGCATACTACACAAAAGCACGAAAGGATGATGTCGATCATGGAGGAAAAGATTAAATGCCCCGTGTGCGGGAAATTCGAGTTCGAGGAACGTGACGACTTCGAGGTTTGCGACGTTTGCTATTGGGAAAATGACGACTTGCAGAGACGCAATCCAGACATGAGCGGCGCAAACCGTATGTCACTCAACGAAGCGAGGAAAGCATACAAAGAGGGCAGACAAATACAATAACACGAACCGTCTCGAAAGAGGCGGTTTTCTTATGCGCATTTTGAGGAGGCGAACGAATGAACCAGCCGCTATGGATGCCAAAGCGCAGGATTGAGGTTGCGTTCCGTAGAGCACTCCTCGACATATCAAAGGGGATTGCCATGCGCGTCGGCGAGACGACAGATCCGCGCATTATCACGGCGACACTTGAACGCCTCTCCCAAGATCCTGGGTTCGCCAGGCTGTCGGAAGCAATCGCCCTGAAAATGGTGACAGGGCTGTTTGACGACACAGGGCGCACATGGCGCGAGGCGGCACGAAACAACAGCAAGGGCAGAGAGATATACGAAGTCCTGCGAAAGGAGCTCCAGGGAACTCGTGGGGCGCGTGTGCGATCGCTCGTGCAAGAAAACGCTGCGCTCATCAAGACGCTCCCAAAGAATATCGCTGATGACGTGACGGCCTATGCTGCGCGCGAAGCGATGAAGGGGCGCAGAGCCTCCGACATCGCCGATGAAATTTACCGGAAATTCCCAGAGAAAGCGAGGGCTCGCGCGGAGCTGATCGCCAGAACGCAGGTCTCCATGACACAGACCGATCTCGTACGATCGAGAGCGGAAGACCTTGGGCTTGATTGGTATGTGTGGCGCGCATGCGGAGGGAATCAGGGGGACGGCAGGACGCGAACCAGTCACCGCCACATGAGCGGCGTGCTCGTAAGATGGAGCGATCCGCCCGCACCCGAAGACCTGTTTCCGCGATACGGCGTGGACGGTAAACAGTACAGCAACAAGCTTGGGCATTACCATGCCGGGTGCTGTCCGAATTGCCGGTGCTATTCAGAGGTTCTAATTGATCTTGATCAGATACAATGGCCAGCTAAAGTTTACTCCAACGGAAATATATCAAGAGTCAAGAAATCTGAATTTGAAAAAACCAAAGAACGCATGTAACTACATGGACAGCGCACCCGCAAGGGTGCTTTTCTTATACCCAAAATTCAAAGGGGGAATGCCAATTGAAAGCATTCTACGGGGCGCGGTTCTCGCCCCACATGACAAAGACGCCCGAAGGATTCCTCGTGTGTCATAGCGTCCCAATCTGCCGTACAGGGATGCAGGAGTACACGCCGCAGGAGCTCGGCGTTGCTGATACTACCGGCGGGATTCTGAAAGTATACCGCGAGGAAGAAGAGGTGTTCAAGCCCGCGGCAATCGCGTCATTCGAGGGCAAGCCTGTGACGGACGATCATCCGCCCGTAGGCGTTGACGCGTCGAATTACGCAAGCTACACCAAAGGCACGGTGCAGAACGTTCGCCGCGGCAGCGATGCGGACAGTGATAAGTTGATTTGTGATCTCGTGGTGTACGATGCCTCGCTCATTGCCAAGATTGATGCTGGCAAGCGCGAAATATCGTGCGGATACGAGTGCAAATATATTGAAAGGGACGATGGGACATATTGCCAGATGGACATCATTGGCAATCATGTCGCAGTTGTCGAGGAGGGGCGCGCAGGGCACGATGTGTCTATTCGCGACGCCAAAACAAAGCCAGAAGGAGGAAAAAAGATGGCAAAAAAAGGTAGTATTCTGCATCGGATGTTTGCGGCATTCGCAAAAGATGCAGAACCGGAGGAAGTCCGCGAGGCGGCGCGTGCTGTCGACGAAGCGGAGGGTTCCGGGGAAGAGACACCGCAGGAGGCACAGGGCAAGGATATCGCGGCTCTTATGAACGCGGTAGAGGCTCTCAACGCTAAGGTTGACGCATTCGTTAAGTCGCAAACGCAGGATGATGAGCCGAAACCGGAAGAAGCACCCGCAAAGGAAACGGAGTCCCTGGACGAACTCGAAAAGGAACTCAAGAGCGACGATCCTGCTCCGACCGAAGATGAGGAATCTGAGGAGGAGAGCGTGACCGTTCCGCCGGAGCAGCTGGAGGAGGACGACGAGCCGGAAAAATCACCTGCAGATGATCCGCAGCCTGCACCTACTGCTGACAAAGCACTCGCGCTCTCGGTGGTTCGCGCCATGAAACCGTTCATCGCGGCTATGCCTTCCGGGCAGCGTAAGAAAGCATCGGATGCGCTTTCGCGTGCCCTTAAAAAGTCGATGCAGGTGAAGGACACGCAGCCGCTCCCGGGCGGATACGGCGCACTTTCGCGACGCAAAACTGCAGATGCCGCAACGAGAGAAAAAGAAATGCGCGCCTACGGGGAAAACTGCCGTAAGCGCAATCCGCACTACAAGAAGGAGGAGAAGTAATTATGCCGGGAACTACGATTGGAATCAATATGACCTATGGTTACCCAGGTCAGGCATCGCGACAGGGGGATGAGGTCAGCCGCACGCGCCCCGTTGCCGCGGGAGCGGCAGACGTCCCGTTTGGGGCGCCAGTCATTCAGAAGGACGACGGATCCGTCGCGCTCTTTGGGGCGACGAATACCGCCGCGGACTTTGCCGGCATCGCTATGCGCAAAGTCAAGTCGGCAAAGGTGTACCCGACTCAGAATTTCGGATTTTATGCTGCTGGGGAGGCGTGCGACGTGCTCCAGCGTGGCGGTGTGTCCGTTATTTGCGCATGGGGCACGCCGAAGGTCGGAGCGAAGGTTTATGTTCGCACGAAAGTGGTTAGTGGGACGAGCCCTGCAGGAGCGAAGGTGGGCGACCTCGGAGCCGCAAACGAAACGGGAAACTGTGTTGAACTTACGGGCGTTAAGTGGTCGAGTGGAGCGGACGCGCGCAGTGTTGCCGAGCTCACGATCATCGCACGCCAGGGTGTGTAAGAGAGGAGATCAGAAAACATGAAGAAACAGTATAACCTTGCGATTGCACCGCAGCGCAGCGGATCGCCGCTCCTGACAATGGATGCGGCAGCGGTATCGAGCGGGCTGGCATTTTTGGAGAGCGAGCTCGAAAAGCTCGACCCGCTACTTCGTGAGCCGCTGACCAGTACTACGTATCCTCGGGATATCGAGATCGAGAGCGGCGGCGGATGGGTTGAGGCAACGTCCGCGTTCAATGTCAATTACAGTGTCACCGGCGGGCAGGCTGACGGTGTTGGTGGCGTCCAGAATGCCGTGCGCCGGATTCAGGCAGACCTCTCGAAGGACCTCTACAAGGTGCTCCCGTATGAAGTCTCCATGTCCATCAAAATCCAGGATCAGCTGCGCGGCGCGGTTACCGGCCGCAGCATCGAGGACATCTACAACGATGGTATCCGCCTCGACTACGACAAGTACATGGACATCAATACCTACCTCGGTCAGGAAGCGTACGGAACGACCGGGCTTCTCAACGACAAGCAGATCACGGCGGCGGCGGTCACGGCAGGCGCAAGCGGTCAGACCGACTGGGCGCACAAGACGCCAACGGAGATTTTGAACGATATCGACGAGGCAATCATCGCCGGATGGACGGGTGCGCAGTACGACAACAGCGCCATCCCGAATCATATCCTCATTGACCCCGCGAATTTTGCCTACATCAATCGTACGATGGTCAGTGTCAACGGCTACCCGACGCCCGTCTCCATCATGCAATACCTTGTCGATCACAACATCGCCAAAGCAAAGGGTGTCGACCTCGTGATCGCCGAGTGCCGCTTCTGCATCGGCGCAGGCGTCGGTAAGAAGAACCGCATGGTCGCCTACGTCAACCAGCGCCGCTTTGTCGGCATGGATGTTCCCGTACCGATGAGCCGCGTCATGACGCAGCCGAACGTCAATACGGCGTCCTACGATTCACTCTACATGGCGAACGTTGGGCAGGTCAAGATTCACTACTTCGAGCCGTTCATTTATCGCGACGGCATCTGATGGGAGGCGCAACATGATTAAACTCGTAGCAAAGCAGAAAATCGGATTTCGCAATCCTGAGACGCAGGAGATTGTAACCGCAGAACCGTACGCATTCGCGACGCTTCCGGACTGGGTGGAGAAAGACCCGATGTATGGATGGGCGCTCGCTGACGGCACGATTGAAGCGGGCGGCGAAGAAAAACCGGAAGTAAAAGAGCCAAAACTGGCAAAGGGAACGAAAGAACCGAAGGAGTAAGCCATGATGTATTCGGATATGGATGTGTTCGGGATTATTGCCGCTGCGTCGAATATCCGAACTGGCGGCAATCCTGAATACAGTGTAGATGATTTTCTCGCGGCCTATCCGCAGTTTGGGGCGAAGACAACGGGGGAGGAAGTTGTCCCCCGCGTCGTCCTTGAGTCTTGGGTGAAACTAGCGCACGCTTCCATTCACAAGAACCGTTATCATGACGCTTGGGAAATCTGCATGGGCCTTTACATTGCCCACTGGCTGACACTCTATCTACAGACGGCGGCCGCTGCCGATGATCCTTTGCAGAAGCAAATAACTGCAGGACTTGCAAAAGGACTGCAGAGCTCGAAGAGCGCAGGGGACATATCGGTGTCGTATGACTTTGGCAGCATCAACGAGGATTTTGTGGGCTGGGGGGTATACAAGCTGACATCTTACGGGCAGCAGTTTGTCACGATGGCGCGGATGTATGCGATCGGAGGGATGGTCGTATGGTAAAAGGTACAGCGACTGTCACTAAATCCGGAAAAGGATTTGCAGCCATGCTCGGTAACCTGCAGGCGCTTACAAAAAAAGAAGTGCTTGTCGGCATCCCGCAGGAGGAAGCGAATCGACCCGGCGACGGAGACATGGTAAACAACGCCGAACTGCTCTACCTGCATACGCACGGCGTGCGTACCCCAGCGATGCGTGCTGAAATGCAGAAAAACATCGACACAGGCATGAAGTACAGCGCAGCACACAGCCTCTACGTGCAGACGCACGGAAGCCCTGCCTACGCTATCCCGCCGCGACCGGTGCTCGAACCTGCGATCAAAGACAGCAAGGCAGTCATCGGCAAACAGATTGCCGGAGCGTATCGTGCTGCAATGAACGGAGACATGTCCGGCGCAGAGCACGGTCTTGAGCTTGCTGGAATGGCAGCGCAGAACGCAGCCCGCGGCTGGTTCGACAACCCGAAGAACAAGTGGCCGCCGAACTCGGCGCGAACAATCAAGGCAAAGGGCAGCAACAGCCCGCTCATTGATACTGGCGAGATGCGAAAGTCCATTACCTACGTGATCAGAGATATGGGGTGAGAGCATGGCAATCGATGTTTCTGAGATCGTCCATGACCCTGATTTTTGCACGACGTTCACTGTTATCAAGCAGGGAGATCAAGAGTGGGTACACGGCATGCTGCAGACAAAAACGACAGAAACTATCGTCGAAGGAATCGTGCAGCCGTCGTCCAGTAAGGATCTCGAATTGCTCGATACGGCAGATCGTGTGAACGGAATGAAAACGTTCATCACGGACGAGGTCAGCCTTGACGTGTCCAGCACTGAGAAAACGTCGGATGTTTGCGTGTGGAAGGGACAGCGATACAAGCTGATTCAGACCTTCGATTACGCGGCGAACGGCTACTACAAGGCGATCGGAGCACTCATGGGAGAGGAGGATAGCGGATGACCTATGCGGAGCTGCAGGAGCTTTTCTGGGGCGAGGCCGCCAATATTACGGCAGACATAATCAAAAAGCCGGATAAGTTCATCCGATGGCGTTACCCGGAGGCAGGCGCGCCTGACTGGAAGATCAGCGACGATATTATGTTTTTGTATCTCGCCGACGCGGACGACGACTACGCCAAGCAGCGGGACAGCCAGTACCGTGCAGCAGATGAAACTGTCTACCGATACACAGCACGCACGCGTGTCTGGGATTTGCAAGTAACTGCATACGGGAGAAAATCCTACGAGCTCGTGAATCTTCTGAAAGACGGATTCTTCTACGAACCGGTGAGACGAAATCTCGCGCAGAAGGATGTGTTCATCATCCCTAATCTACCGACGTGTATGCAAGCCCCCGAACTTTTCGCAGGGAAGTGGTGGGACAGGTGGGATATTACTCTGCGATTCAACGAACTCTATCGCCTCGGGCCGGAGGATGTCGGTCGTATCGATCGCGTCCAGATCAGCGCGCAGGCGAACCCATAAGGAGGGAAAACTATGCCACTTAAAAACGTGCTACCGCTTGACCCGGTAGTCAATATTATCGTCAACCTTGCCGCCGTTTCGGCGACGCGAAAGAAGTTCAACCTCGCGCTGCTCATGGGCGATGTCGGCACTGTTGCCGATTTCGCCGACAAGCGCATCGTGACCTACGATAGCCTCAATTCGATGCTGCAGGCGGGATTTACGACCGAAGACCGCCTGTATAAAGCGGCGGCGCTCATCTTCGGGCAGCGTAAGAAGCCGCCTCTCGTTGCGATCGGAAAGATTGTTAACAAGGAGGCTCCGGTAAAGACTGTCCAAGAATGCCGTCAGTTGGATTCGGAATGGTATGTGGGCATCTATTGCGCCGATATTACGGATGCGCAGATTCTTGCGGTGCAAGAGTACGTCGAGGCGTGCACGCCGTCAACGGTGTTCGCGTTTACGACGGCTGACGCCAAAGCAAAAGCTGCAGACGGCGGCATCTTCGGCACGATCAAGAGCAAGGGATACCGCCGCATCATTGGGCAGTATTCCACGGCGCACAAGGACGCCATCTGCGCAGCGATCGGCTGGGCGATGGGTGCGATGAGCGCGTCGACCATCAACAGCGCATTCACACTCGCGTATAAGCGCGAGGTCGGTGTGCAGGCAGAGAATTACATGCAGACGTTCACGACCAACGACCTGAACAACATCAAGAAGAACTACGGTAACGTCTACGTCAACCGTGGTAACTACTATGATGTGTTCGAGGAGGGGCGCGTCGGCGACGGTTCGTGGTTCGATGAGATCATCTACCTTGACAAATATAAGAACGACATGCAGCTCTCCATCATGGACCTGCTCGTCAATGCGAACAAGCTGCCACAGACTGAGGCGGGTATGGGACGCATCAAGACGGCGATCAAAGAAGTCTGCGACGACATGAACCGTATCGGGTTCATCAAGGAGGGCGTCTGGAAGGGCGAGGAGCTGATGGCGCTCGAATACGGGAATGTTCTTCCGGGCGGGTATCTCATCCAGAGTGAGCCTATCAGTGAGCAGTCACAGGCGGAACGCGACGCACGCAATGCGCCTCCGATTTATGTATCGCTCAAGCTTGCTGGAGCCATTCATCACGTTACCATTCAGGTTGACGTTAATCGCTAAAAGAGGGAGGGAAAAGAATGCCAAACGTAAGTACCTATTCGTTCACGGACGTCAATGCGACGATCAACTGCCCTGGGTACGGGTCGTTCTCAATACAGGGCGAAGGTATTGGCGACATGACCGTGTCGAAAACGACTGACCGGTCGGTGCACGATGTCGCATCGGATGGCTCGGTCATGGTCAGCAAAATTGCCGGTAACAACGGCAGCGTGTCCATCAACGCCCAGCAGACGAGCGCCCTGCATAGATTCCTGCAGGGGATGTTCAATTACTGCTGGCAGGCAGATACGTCGGCGTGGACGACGATCTCTATGACCATTGAAGCGCCGAAAATGGGAAAGACCTATTATTGCACCGGAGGCAGCTTTGGCAAGGAACCGGACGAGCCTCTGCAAAGCCAAGGCCAGCGTGTCGCATGGCAGGTTTTGTTCGCAGATATCCAGCGTATTCAGCTTTAACGGAGGTAAAAGATGAAACGGGAAACCAAAAAGATTGTAGAAATCCAGGGGCGGAAATTTGAAATCCGCTCCTTTGATGCATTTACGGGAAGTTATATCGCGTTCACGCTCATGGAGAAAATGCTCCCCATGGGCATGGAGTCGAGGGTCATGAATACACTCCGCGCCGAGGGGAAGGATGTCGACGCACTGCCAACGCCGAACCGCGCGCTCATGAGCAAGGGAGAGTTCATCGCATTCCAAAGGGATGTTCTCTCCGTGGTCGGTGAGGTTCTGCCGGGACGTACCGCGCCGCTCTTCAACGACAACGGCAGCTGGGGCGTGGAGGACGTCGCAGACAACGCGATGCTCGTCATTCTGCTGACGATCCACGCGCTGGTGTTTAACATCGCGGGTTTTTTCAGCGGAGACGGCTTGATGGAATTGAAAGCCGGTCTCCAGGATTTGAGCTTTGCGAATACCGCAATGTAAATGCGTGGTTGTATGCTCCCGTCATCGCAGGGAAATGGCAGCAGCACGAACTGTGGGACGGGACGTATACATTTAATGATCTCCTTGATATCCATGAGATTATGCTTGTCGAGGGGGAGAACCGCCGCCGAGCGGATGAATATGCGGCCGCGCAAAGGGAAGTGAACACGTGAAATGATTGGTGAGATGATACAGGAGTACCTTGTCGGCTTGGGGGCAAAAGTCGATAAACCGAGCTTTGGACAAGCGGAAGCGGCAGTAAAGAGCCTTGATCGCACGGTAGAGACATCGACCGGGCACATGGCCACGAACTTTGTCCGTGCCTCGGCGATGATTGGCACGGCGATCGCTGGCGTTACTGCGTCCATGTTCGGCTTGATGAAATCCGCAGCATCGCAGGATCTCGCCATGCAGAAGCTGTCGCGTCAGATGATGGTGTCGAAGGACGCGGCGTGGACGATGAAGCAAGCAACAGACGCGCTCGGCGAATCCATTCAGGACATTATGCTGACTCCGGAGTTGATGGGGCGCTTCGAAAAGCTCACTGAAGATGGCCGCAAGATGAAGGTTGGCGGAGATTTCGGCGAGACCATGCGAGGGTTCCGCGACCTCATGTTTGAGGTTACACGACTCAAGCAGGAAGTTAGCTATGCCATGACATGGGTCGGGTATTATCTCATGAAGTACCTGAATCGTCCGCTCGCAGAAGCCCGAGAGAAGTTCCGCAGCTTCAATGATATGTTCGTCAAGAACATGAGCGTCTGGACGGAGAAAGCCGCCCGAATGCTCGTTTATATCATCAACGTTGGCAGACATTTCCTGACGTTCGTCATTGATGTTGGTAAGGCTCTCTGGCGCATGTGGGATAGTTTCCCTAAAGGCGTCAAGATAGCGGCCGCAGCAATTGCCGGGTTGACGATCGTCATGAGAGCAAATCCACTCACACGTATGCTCATGCTTGTCAGCACCCTGCTCCTTCTCATCGACGACTACTACGGTCACATGGAGGGCAAGCAGTCTGCATTTGGTGCCTACTGGGATAAGCTCAACGAGTACATCAAGACGGCAAAAAAGAAATGGGACGAGTTCTCCGGAACGGTGCTCGAATTCACGAATCGCGTTCAGGGTTCCGGAGCATTGAATGACTTCCTCGACGTTGTCAAAGAGATTGGCTCTGCGCTATGGGATCTTGCGACGACTTTCGTCACCGCATGGATTGATCAAGCAAAAATGCTCTACGACTCCATGGAAAAACATGGGGCCATCGATGGGCTGCGCAAAGCCGTCGAAAAGCTCTGGGACATGTTCATATCTGTTCTGGGGGCAGCGAAAGGGCTCGTTCAGTGGTTTGGGCGCCTCCTTAATGAAGTGCGCAAAACGAAGGAATACCGCGACCTCATTGACGCGGTGGGCGAGTTGTGGGGCGTTCTTACGGATACGTTCAATGTCATTCTTGACCTTGTCAATATTGCATTTCGTGGCTTGTTCGGAGAGGTTCGGAAGACAAATACTGTTTATTCTTTCCGCGATGCAATCCGGGCTGTGTTCAGCATATTCACGGCACTCGTTCGCATAGTATCGACGGCCATTGGCGTTTTCCGCAGGATCCTTGCTTTCATGCGAGACAGTGCCCCATTCAAGAGATTCTGGGAAGAACTCGGCAAAGCTATTGATGGTGCTATAGCACGCGTCGGGAAATTCGGCCGGGCTCTTCTTGCTATCAAAGACGGAGACTTTGGCAAGGCGTGGAAAATTATCAAGGGCGAGGACGAGGAAAGTTCCCAAGGTGGAGCCGGAGGGAAATTCGGTGGTTCTCCCGCAGGGGCTGGTGATTATGCGTGGAATGCGAAAATTGTTTATATGCGGTTGAAAGCAGCCGGCTATTCCGACGATGTGATTGCCGGAATCATGGGGAGATTGCAGCAAGAACATAACTTCGACACGAGCGATGTCCCGGAATATGATCTGCCTGGCGTCGGACATGTCGGCGGATACGGCATATTTCAGTGGAACGGTGGACGGACGCAAGCATTTTTAGCGTGGGCAGAAGAGAATGGGCTTGACCCGCAAGACCCGGGGGTTCAGGTTGAATACGCGCTCAAAGAAGCACGTGAGCGAGGGCTTGACCCAGAGCGCATGAATGGAATGTCCCATCACGAAGCCGCCAGAGTGTGGACGGATGAATTTGAAGTCGGTGAACATGGAAATGAGCTGGAATATGCTGATTATTGGCGTGATCAGATAAAGTCCGGTGAAATCATGAATGCCAGCCCGAGCGAACCGGGGGGGACAGGTGGAGGGAATGAACAGCCGATATTTTCCAAAAAGAACGGATTGGCGCTCATGGCAACAGCGGCAGCCGCGTCCACGTACAGCGTCGATCCTCTTATCTACAATGGGTTGATGTCCGGCGCGATGCAGACCGGCTACGGCGGATATCAGCCGCAAGGGGGCGGTGGTGTCGTATATCAGGTCAACGTCGGCGGTGTCACGGTCAATGGAACTAATCAGAGTGCGGCCGAGATCGGTCGTAGCGTTGGCCGAGAGACAATGACGATGCTCGAGCGCAAGGGGGCACACATCCTGCGCAGCCGCACGATGACCGGCGCTCCTGTCTTGATTTGAGGGGGTGATCTATTGGGTGTCAAAAAAGGGTTGTCGATCGACGGGATCAATTATCTTTCCGATGTTGTTTCCGGGAAGCAAAAGCCGGACTGGATGCAAATTGGTGCAGAAGTCGGAAAGATTACAGGGCACTATGAGATTGCCAATTTCCTCAGCGGCTATAAGAATATGGAGCAGTTCCTTTTCCGGACGCCGCAATGGCCGATCGGGGGGATGTATTTTGATGGGATTATGCGAAGCGAACATGTCAGCCGCGTGCGTCCAACAAATTATCCCGTACAGACCGGTGTCACGATGACCGACCATGCCATCATCGAGCCGGTAGAACTTACCATCGAGATCATGATGACTGATTCATCGGCTGATAGCTACATGAATCTTTCCCCGTTCGTTAGCGGTGTTCTCCAGAAAGTAACAGGTGTTCCTATCATTGGCAATGTGTTACAGTCCGCACCGCTCGTCAAAAAAATCTACGACTGGTATAGCAATTTTAGAGGGCTTCCGAAGATGCCGGATATTCTGACACAGCCAGGGGAGAATCGCTCCATCGCAGCGTGGAAAAGCCTGCGGGCGATGCAGCTCTCGCGTGTTCCGATCACAGTTGAAACCAGGCTGCAGACCTACAATAACATGCTGATCGAGGAGCTGTCTGCGCCCGACGACGTGAATACGCTCCACGCCCTGCGGTGCACGGTGCGGCTGCGGGAAATCATCTTCGCATCGGTCGCGGAGACGGCCGTCAGCACGCGAGCCTCTGCGTCTGCAGCAGAATCGTCATCTGGGCAAGTGCCCGTGCAGACGGGGGATGACGTCAATAAAACTGCCGCTCGCGCCATACTTGACGCAGGCGGCAGTATTTTGTCATAGGAGGTGCAGTGTGTATTCTATCGTGCCATTTCAAGGCATTCCGCATCGTAAATTCAGCGCGAAAGTACCGATTGACGGCGGCAATGCCCTCCTAAAATTCCAAATGAGTTATAACGACCTCGCGCATTATTGGCTCGTCGACATCTACAAAAACGATGTGCTCGTCTACGCAGGGCTTCCGCTTGTCCCGGGGCAGAATATCCTTGAGCAGGTCGGCTATCTCGGCGTTGGAAGTGCATGGATTGTACCGCGCAGCCGCGCAATGGAGCAGTGGCCGAGCGAAACAACGCTCGAATCCGACTGGTATATCGTCTGGGGGGATAGCGATGCCGGAGACAAATGACGAGACCGTATCCGAAGCTACTACCCGGAAGGGTCGCCTCTACGGACGCAAATGGAAGATCACGATATACAAGCCCGCCTACAAAAATGATGAGGCGGGAAATCAGACCGGAGAGCGCGATCCAGAGCATGACACAGAGATGGACGTGTCTCTCCTTAAATGCGAGTTCCAGACCAAGACAACGACCGAAACAGCAGTGCAGATCGGGACGCTTGTCGTCTACAATATGAGCGCAGCATCCGAAAAGGAGATCATCGAGGAGGGATTTCAGATCTCCATATTTGGCGGCTACGAGGAGGGGCAGTACGGCGAGATTTTCACGGGCGACATCGTGCAGGTCTTCCGCAACCGCGAGAACGGCACGGACTACCGCCTCGAGATCGTAGCACTCAAAGGAATGCAGAGCCTGTTCATGAACCATGTCCGCAGCACCATTGCGGCAGGCAGTACCCCGCGCGACGTAGTGGATGTCGTCGCGCAGCAGGCAGACAAGAAAATCGGTGTCGGTGAAGTGACTGATGAACTTCCGCAGCAGACGCTCCCGCGCGGCAAAGTGCTCTTTGGCACGCCTGCGAAATACCTGCGTGACATCTGTACCTGGAACGATGCCGCCTACTGGGAGGGCGAGGACGGGAAGCTCACAGTGGAAACCGTCGAACAAGAAATCCCTGAGGAGCGCGTGCTCGTGCTCACACCGCTGACAGGCCTTGTCGGGACACCCGTCTACACCGACCAGGGGATCCAGATCAAGATGCTTCTGGATGCGCGCGTCAAGCTCCGGACGATGATCAAGATTGATAATGAGCTGATTCAGCGCCAGGCAATCCAGATTGATCCCGGCAGCGGACAGCAAAGCGATCAGCTCCCGCAGACGTCACAGTTCGACCAGGACGGGGAGTATCAGGTGTTCTCGGTCGAGCATCGCGGTGATACCTGGGGGGACGAATGGACGACCTCTGTTGTCGGTGTCAGCCGCAACGGACGTATGGGCCTTCTGACGGCGGTCAACGGCGCAGGACAGACGCTGAAATGAGGTGATGGAGTGCTTAAAATTTCGGAGCGGCTGACCGAGGAGATCGAGCAGAGAAAGCGCGAGTTGGACGGCTTCGGCCTTGACTTGCGCGTCGCTGCGCCAGGTATTATTCGGTCGGTCGATTATGCCCGTCAGACTTGTACGGTGCAGCTGGCGATCCGCGAGCGCATGAACCGCAGCGGGGTGCTTGAGTGGGAAAAGATTCCTCTTCTTCCGGATGTTCCGTTCTTCGTGTACTCTGGCGGCGGTTACTGCCTGACGCTTCCCGTACAGCCCGGCGACGATTGCCTCGTGGTATTCGGTGATAACTGCATGGATGCATGGTGGCAAAACGGAGGAGTGCAGAATCAGGCAGAAAAACGCAGACATGACCTCTCGGACGGCTTCGCTCTTGTCGGATTCCGAAGCCAACCGAGCGTTGTCGGCGGATATTCGGCAGGTACAGCGCAGCTGCGCAACGTATCAGGCGACGCCTATATCGAGATCAGCGGTAGCAACATCAACATTCGCGCTGCGGGAGCGGTAAATATTAACGCAGCGCACATCGGGCTGAATGATTAATAGGGAGGGGATGCGTATGCCCGCAGTAACAAGAATCGGAGATACGACGACAGGTATCTGCAACAAGGGGCTACCCTGCTGCCCGCACGGACGCACAGGGACTGACGCGACAGCAAGCCCCGATGTGACGGTGAACGGCATCCCACTCCATCGTCTGCATGATACGGGGCCAACGAACTGCCCGCACGGCGGCACATTCGAGAGCATCGCCGGAAGCGGAACCGTCTCCTGCAATGGCAGGAAGGTCGTCCGCATCGGGGATGCAACCGTCTGCCAGAGCTGCGGGATGGGCGGTACGCACAGCAGTGGCAGTCCAAATGTGACTGCAGGAGGATAAAGATGAGATACCGTGCACTTGACGAAAACGGAGACTTTACCATGGGCAACAGCCACGCCTATATCGAGGGAACAGACGCCGTGCGGCAGGCTGTTTTGACACGCCTGCGCCTCCTCGTTTACGAGTGGTGGGAGGATATCGAGGATGGCGTTCCTTACTGGCAAAAGATCATTGCGAGCCGGGATGTCAAAGCTGCAGAGCAGATCATCCGCACTCGCATACAAGAGACGCCGAACGTCATGAGTATCCTGTCATTTGATACGACATGGGATAACGAAAATCGAACGTTGACGATTCGAGCAGCGATCCAGACCGCGTTCGGCGCATTCAGCATTGATGAGGAGGTGCAGTAATGCCTTATTTCGCGCCATACATTGACGATACGGGGCTTCACATCCCGACCTACGCCGATATTCGGGATGATCTCATCGCACAATTCAAGGAAATATATGGCAAAGATATCTACCTCGGCAATGATTCGCAAGATTATCAGATGATCTCGGCGTTTTCACTCAAAACCTACGACACGATGCAGCTCCTGCAGATCGTCTACAATAACCAGAGCGTCAAGACAGCTGTCGGCACGGGCCTATCGAGCCGCGTCAAATTGAACGGACTGCGGCGAAAGACTGCGACCCATTCCACCTGCGTCCTTACTCTCACGGGCACGCCAGGCACGACGATCCCCGCTGGCGTTGTCGAGGACACGCAGGGGCGCAAATGGGATCTGCCCGAAAACCTCAAATTTGAGAGTGAAACGCTTGAAATCACAGCGCAGTGTCAGGACATCGGGGCGGTAGAAGCCCCGGTCGGCACAATTACGAAGATCAGTAACCCGCAATACGGCTGGCTTACTGTCACGAACAAAGTACCCGCAGTTAAGGGGCGTCCGATTGAAACAGATGAAGAGCTGCGTCGGCGGCAGTCGATTTCGACCGCAATTCCAAGCCAAAACATGGTTAACAGCACCATCGCAGGCATCGCGAGCGCCGCAGGAGTTACACAATACAAAGTATACGAAAATGATACGAATGTCACGGATAAAAACGGAATTCCGAGTCATAGCATTGCCGCTGTCGTCGAAGGCGGTCTTGACGAAGCGATCGCAGAACAAATCTATCTGCGCAAAGGACCCGGATGCGGTACCCACGGGACTACAGCGATAACTTACACAAATTCCGACGGCTTGAAGAACGAAATTCGCTTCTTTCGCCCGTCATATCAAAAGATTGCAGTCAAAGTCACTGTCAAGAAGTACGCGACCTATACGACGGCGGTGGAAGATGACATCAAGCGCAATATAACAGTATATATCGATCGCCTCGGGATTGGCGTCAATGTCACAGCAACGGGCATCTTAACAGCGATCACTGCAGCTGTCGATGATGTTCTGCGGCCGCCGTTTGCATTGCAATCCGTTCAGCTGGGGCGGGCAGGGGGGACGCTCGGTGTGGTCGATATCATTATCCCCTACAATTCCATCGCAAAGAGTGCTACGGTCACGGTGGAGGTGATCTGATGCCCGTGATAGGATTCTACCTTGATCTCATTACCTCGCAGCACCGAGAACGCGAGAAATTCATGCGGACGGTTACGGCACTCATCACACCGTCAGATGATATATTCGCTCTTGGTATTGAACTGGACGATGATTTTGACCTCGATGCTGCTGCCGGTGTTCAAGAAGATGTTGTCGGGGAGTTTGTCGGTGCCCAGCGGACACTTCCGTATCAACCAGACAAGAAAATTTCACCTGTCCTTGACAACGAAGCATACCGCAATCTCATCCGGGCACAGATCGCAAAGAATCAGTGGAAGGGCGGAATCTACGACATCAAAGAGCTGTGGGACACACTCTTCGGAAAAGGGATCATCATACAAGATAACCAAGATATGACGATCGATGTCCTCACCATTGGAATATATGACCAGATGACAAAGGAGATGATCAAGCAAGGCCTTATCATCCCAAAGCCGCAAGGCGTACGCGTTAACCACTATTTCGCTGATCAGGCCGTGTTCGGATATGATCTTGAAACGGCGACGATTAAAGGGTACGACCATGCAGACTGGATGAACTCTATGCCAAACGTGTCGTTTTCTTATGATACTGAAGATGTCAAGAGAGGCATGAGCGGATATGATGATAGTTATTGGACATAAGGAGGAGCTGTAATGGCAAAGACAAATTTCCAGATTTTTAATGAAGAGAATACGCCGGAACGTACATACAACGACTCGGAGTATAAAGAAGCAACACAGCGTCTCGGGGGAGTTATGCCTGGAATGGCACTTAGTCGGATGCATAACAAGATGTACTATCAGTGGTCATCTATGTGCAAAGCAATCGCAAACCTTATCGTAAACCACGGGCATGACTGCATGGATAACGATGTAGAGGGAATTACGCGTTATCTCGAGGAGTCAATTACAAGTGCAGCGGCGAATGCAAGCATCAATATCATCCAACGTAACAAAACCTACGCTGTCGGCGACATCGCATACAGCAAAAATCTCCCGTCCTGGGCGCGTCTTGAATGCGTCAAAGCGGGAACCACGGCAGCTGATGAGCCGGCAGCGCTTGCGTCTGTATCCACGGGGGGGGTACTACTTTCTGACGGTAGTGTACTGTGGATAGTTGACGATGTACGCGATGGCACGCCCGTCGGTGCGGTGCGCGGCTCGTTGTATCTGCCCGCAGGCTACGTCAAAGCCAACGGCGCAACCGTGCAGAGGGCGGACTATCCGCGGCTTGTGGCGTGGGTGCAGGCGCACAATCTCTGGACGGACGACACATCCGCTAACGCTGGACTGTTCGGACGCGGGGATGGCGCGGCGACGATGGTGTTACCGAACTGGGTTGACCGCATGCTGCAGTTTGCGGGGGATAGCGCTGGAGCGAGTGTGGCGGCGGGGCTGCCGAATATCACAGGATCATTAAACAACGATATTCCGAATGGCCATTCATTGTTTGACGCTCATCTCATAGAGAGCGGCGCGTTATATGTAAAAACAAAACCATCAAGGGTTGGGATCACTGCAAGCACCAGCATCAGTAATTGGTCTGATTCAATCGATTTCGATGCGAGCAAATCGAACACTATCTACGGCGCGTCTACTACCGTGCAGCCGCCGGCAATCAAACTTATCCCGGTTATCAGATACTAAGGCACGCTCTACGGCGTGCTTTTTTAGTACGCGAAAGGAGCGAAAGACATGGCAATAAAAGCAGGACAACTCATACAAGATGGAACATTGACATGGATACTCGACGACGTGAGGGACGGTGCCCGCGTCGGTGACATCGTTATGCGGCCGACGCTCAGAGACGGCTTTATCAAAGCCAACGGGGCGACGGTCAAGGCGAGCGAATATCCGCGGCTTGTCGCGTGGGTACAGGAAAGCAATATGACCGTCACGGCGGAGCAGTACGTGAATGACTGCTCAAAGTACGTCTATGACGCGGCACAGGACAAACTGACGCTTCCGAATGCAACGGGACGCGTATTGCAAGGCGGGGAGCAGGTGCGAAGTGTGGAGGCGGGGCTGCCGAATGTTACTGGCGACATCGGTCCGATTTCTGAGACATTTACTAATGCGGCGAACAATAAGAAAGGCGCATTGTATAGGAGCACTAATGCCCCATATTCTGAAACATACCGTGATAGTGACACCTCTAATGGAGGAACATTATCACTCGATGCCTCACGATCTAACAATATATACGGAAGCAGCGACACCGTCCAACCGCCCGCTCTTGCGATGATTGCACAAATCAAATATTAAGGAGGTACAACATGGAGACAAAAACAGTCTACGCATACGATGCCAGCGGCAAGTATATCAGTGAGCGTACGCTCGATGACACAGACCGCAGCCCGATCTCGGGCGCGTGGCAGATCCCTGGGAACATGACCGAGGTTAAGCCGCCGGCGACCGTCAAGGAAGGTTACGACCTTTTTTATCGTGGGGGTAAATGGACGCAGGTCGAAAAGCCGAAGCCGCAGGAGCCGGAGCCTGCACAGCCGGCAGAGCCGCAGCCGGTGGAGCCGTACATTGACAATGAGAAACTGGATATGATGGAAGCGCTGGCAGGGATGGAAGGCCGCCTCTCCGCTCTCGAAGCGAAAGGGGGTGAAGCGAAATGAAGAAATATGCTTACATGATCCCGATTTATGCTTATCTCGTTCGAGCTGGTAAGTACGCGATCAGCGACGAGGATAAAACCGGAGATCAAAAAGTCGTGCCGGCAATTTATCAAGAGGACGTGGCGCTCTATCTTGCAGAGCACGCTGCGGGGTAAAAAATAGGCAGGGGCCGCTATGTGGGCATAGCGGCTTTTTCTATGCCTGAATAAAGGGAGGCGGAGGAATGCCGAAAGGGACAATCTTAGAAGAGCTCGCAGGGATACGGACGCAGCTGGACACGCTTATATCCGAGTTTCCGATGTGTCGTTCGCAGATATCGGATATCAATGCACGTGTATCAGCAATCGAGACGAGTGTTAAATCCGCACATCATCGCATTGATGAGTTTAAGAGAGACGTCTGCTGGACGATTGGGACAAGCACGACGATCGTCGGAATCTTTGCATCGGTGCTGACTTGGGCGCTCGGCGGGCGGTGATGACGAGATGATCAAAGTATCTCAATGGATAAGGAAAGGCAAGAAGTATCTGCGGAACATCACAAAAAGTCACGCGGCCATGCGGTATATCGTGTGGTATGCGGCGCTCCTGGTCGTCTGCTGTATGATTTACGTTGCGGCGTGGCTCTACGACTGGAGCGCTGGGACGAAGCCAGACCTTGTCGAGCTACGGAATTTCTTGCACGAGATCAGCGGAGCGGCTTGGATCGCGGTCGTTGGGTTTTTAGCGAAGTCGTTTATCGACCGGAATGACAACGGAATCCCGGATCAATATGAAACGAAGGAGGACAACGATGGAAAGAGTACAGTTGAAAGACATGGGTCTTGATATCGATGATGATTGTTTAGAGGCACGTCGCATAACTGATATGATCGTTATACACCACACAGGGAATCCACAGGATGATGATCTATCGGCGGAAGAGATCAACGAAAGTCACAAAGATCAAGGCTGGGTCTGCATTGGCTACCATTACGTTATACGTAAAGATGGCACGGTAGAGCTTGGACGCCCCGACTGGGCCGTAGGTGCGCACGCATATGGCGAAAACAGCCACACGATCGGCGTCCACGTCTGCGGCAATTTTGAGATCGGGGAGCCGACGCCCGGGCAGATCGAGAGCCTGGGGATGTTGCTGGCAAACATCTGCACAGATTACGACCTGCCGATTGACCGCGATCATATCGTTGGGCACCGCGAACTGATGCCGACAGCGTGCCCGGGAACCAATCTGTATAAGCAGCTGGATACGATTGTCGGCAAAGCGGCTTTTTATGCGGCGCAGTGATGGGGTGATGTCTATGATCGAACGAATAAAACAAACTGCCGCAGAACACAAAACGGCCGTATTGGCTATCTTGTGCATTCTACTCATCGGAATTGCGTATGCTGTCGGCCGACACTCCGTATCGGAGCAGACGGCGGCGGAGAAACCTGCCGTCATGACGCAGGAGGAGACGCAGAACGTCAAGGCACTGCGTCAGCAACTCGACATCTCAAGGACCGATGCGGAGGCACTGAAAAAGCAGCTTGTAGAAGCGCAGGCAGGACAGTGTACTCCTGCGGCTACCTATTACGTACAGGCTCCGGACGTCGATCGGGCGGTACAGGTGGTTGAGCAGCAGATCAAAGAAAACGTGTCAACGCTACCGTGGGCGGCGCGTGAGAAGAGTGACCGCACCGTCGTCACGCCGATTAAAACTGATAAAGATGGCAAAGAGCTATCGCAAGAACAGCAGAAAGTAGATGTGTACAAAATAAACTTACGCAAAGACCATCGCATAAAAGCGGGGGCGTCGGTTGTCGATGGTAAGGCACTGATGAGCATTGGATACGAGCAGGGGCGCTTTGAGGCATTGGCACATTTTGACGGGTCACGCTATAAGGGCGTGACAGTCATGTATAACGTAATAGAGTGGTAATTTATCGCCCTGGGGCTTCGGCCTCGGGGCTTATTTTTATGCTCTTTTGGGCGTAAAACCCGCCTATATTTTGACAGCTTTTTGACAGCCAGCAATCGAACGATATGGCGTGATATAAAACGATATATCCCTTATATATCAAGGGATTACGTGCGATATGGGAAAAGAAAAAAGCCGTTGATGTAACTCGAAATCAAGTGTACAGCAATGTACCGTGGGTTCGAATCCCACCCTCTCCGCCAGAAATGATAAGGCTTCCGAGGATTTCCCTCGGAAGCCTTTTACACAATAAAAAAAGCCCGCGCCAAAAATTGACGCGGGCTTTTTTTATTGTTTTTGTTACATCAGGCACTGGGAGATCATCCAGACCGCTTTGCGATAGGTGGCGATGAAGTCGTCCATCTTGGCGGAGATGAGGTAATTGTCGGCCTTGTCAGCGTCAGCTTTGAGTTCCTCCACATTCTTTAAGAGGTACTTGAAGTCTTTCAGGATGTCGGAGAAGACGGCGTTTACGTCCGTGTAGTCCCCTGAGGTCTCTTGGATCTTCGTCAGGGCCGTAAACTCCGCGACGCGGGATACGGGCTTAAAGCCGCTCATCAGGGACGTCTCAGCCACTTCATCGATCTGCTCGTTGATGGCGTCGTAGTATTCTTCCAGCTTGGCATGCGCCTGGAAGAAGGCGTTCCCCTTCACATACCAGTGATAGCTCTGCAGCTTGTGGTAGAAGACCACCAGATCCGACAGCAATGCGTTCATTTTCTTTTCCATAATACATTCCTCGCTTTCTTTGTCAGAGATTATCTATTTTTTGTGAACTTCTCGGAAGTTTCCCTCCGGGATTGACTATGGTTGTATTATATGCTATAAAATAAGGGAAATATAGTATTATATTGCCGAAAAATAATATTATTTAATTTTTTGGAAAGAAATGAGGAAAATTTATGCGAGGCAGAGAAAAAGCGCTTCAGATCGAGAAGTACACCTTTGGAGACATTCCGGCGGTGTTTGAGCACAAGGTGGTGAAGGCATCCCCCGCGGGGCAGGAGATTGCTCATTGGCACAGTCAGGTGGAGCTGATCCGCGTGCTGGACGGGCACATTCACTGCCACGTGAATCATTCCGATTTCCGCCTGGGGCCGGGGGAGTTCTGCTTTATCAATTTAGGGCAGCTTCATCGCGTGTACAATACGGAAGAGAGGCCCTGCGAATTGGAGGTTTTAGGGGTGAGCCCCGAGCTTTTGTCACAGAATAAGAAGGTTTTCGATGCTTACATTTCGCCGGTCATCAGCGACGGCTCCTTCACGCACGTTCGCGTGGGGGGGAAAAACGGCTTTGCGAAGGTGATCGAGCGGATGATGGAGGAGCTTTGCGGCATCGCCAAAGAAAAGCCCCCCGGCTTTGAACTGGAGGCGGTGGGGGTGATCTACCTCATCTTTCGGCGGCTGTACATGCTCTATTCGGCTCCTCGAGAGCCGCATCCCCTGGATAACGATGTTTCTCTTCAGCGGCGCATGACGGCCTTCATCTACGAGCATTACAGCGAGAAGCTCACCTTGGAGGACATCGCTCGGGCGGGGGTGGTCAGCCCTTCGAAATGCACGGCGCTTTTCCGGAAATATACCCAGAAATCGCCGGTGAATTTTCTCATCAGCTACCGCTTGGAGATGGGGAGCCGCCTTCTCACGGAAACGGCGAAGCCTATTTCAGAAATCTCCCAGGACTGCGGCTTTTCCCAGCA
>ERZ772960.1081-NODE-1081-length-22567-cov-2.959488_pt1 | contig 22567 bp, 22 predicted proteins | sample MGYA00580678_ERZ772960 | MGnify/ENA primary metagenome ERZ772960 (study PRJEB29015, sample SAMEA2737930) | human oral metagenome | biome: human oral; feature: human-associated habitat; material: dental | place: China | collected 2059 ... | reverse complement strand
GGAGTTGGCTCACAAACTGCTGTATAGTGTGCCTTTCTCGCTTTGAAAGTCTCATCCTTAAACAGGTTCATGAGTCTACCTTCGTTCTCAAAGATATCCTGACCATGTAATGCTTTTCCAGATAGAATATCGTGAGCATGATGAAGTGTAGCTGGATCGAACTTGAGTCGTAATGCTCCGTCCATCATAACGAGCTCACCCTTAAGTCCACAAAGCTCGCATTCAGCTTCGTTGGTATCTAGGTGGATATAGAAGTTGTTACCATGACAGTGAGGACATGCACCCTTGTGTCCCTTGAAATAGTCAAGCTTATCGTTTTCTGGATCCATAATCATGAGATTTCTCTCCGCGATGTCCTTCGCAGCTTCAACCAGATTCCTTCCAATTTCCTTCACGCGAGCAACCTTGTCATCCTGCATGAGAACATCCTTTGACCAAGAGAAGTAATCGTTATCCACAACCTTCCAGCCAGGGCTCATAGCGAGCATTGCGTGATCAGTCTCAGTACGCACAGCCCAGTCAGATCCGCCGATTCCGAGGAATGAAATCGCTCTCTGCTTAAAATACTTCATTGGTAGTGGCTCCTTGCCCTGTTCCAGCATCTTTGTCTGACATCCTAGCATTAAACCAGTATCATGACCAGGCCCCATTCTATCCATTAGATTATGGAACATACCTGTACCACCTGACTCAAATATTGGGTCTACAACTAGTATTCCATCTGAATCGGTCATCTTCTCATATAGCGCTGCAAAGTCGTCCTTCTGCGAACAGACCATCCCCTTGCCCATTACGAGAGCTCTTGAACAAGCGACACATCCAGTACATGGTTTGATGTTCCAGTCAAATAGATGGATAAACTCTATATCGCACCCCATCTCCTTTGCCTCTTCAAGTGCAACGCGACACATAGTGTCATTATTACCGTTCTTTGTTCCTAGAGAAATTCCTAAAATTTTCATACTCAATCCCCCAACATTTACCATAAATCATCCATTTATAAGCACTTGTTAAAAACAAAACACTGCTTACAACTAGATATTACAATAGGAGGATTCATTTGTATAATTGATATATACACATAAGTATCATAACTGTTGTGTTATGAACTACTAGCCTATAAACCCATTACTTTTAGTCCATATCAGCTTCGATTTGCTCTTAACAGCATTAAACTCTTTTTGATATTTTTCAAGATTAAATTTATCTTGTGGTATATCGTAAATGAGAATCTCTCTTTCCCTATACCGATTCCAAGCAGATGATGACATATAATAAACTTCCTCTATATTAGCTAACTTTTCTTCACCATTCTTATCTTCATACGAATATTCTCGATTTGGTCCTTTCCAAATTATTCGGTCAGAATAACTGCTATCGTTACTAGTTCTATGTGTTCGATTCAAAACTATAATTAGTGCTTTTCCGTCAGTTGAAATTACCCGATCAACGTCTCGATACTTCTCACTAGTTATCATACTATCTTTTACCCACTTTATTTTCGCCTCTTTGTATGGCATATAAATCCTATGATTATCGTAGTAATCCCAAGCAAAGACCGCAACTATCGATGTAAATATTACCGAAATCAAAACTGTTATCTGTATCTTAAAGCTTATCCTCTTCCGTATTTTATTAAGGGTATCATAGATACTTTTATTTTCAATTTGGTTAACTGCACAGCTATGTACTTCATCTCCTGATAGTTTTTTTAGCTCATCCCTACAGCTTTCACATTGTTCTATATGTTCATCAACTATATTCGTGCTATCATTAGACAGCATATCTTCGACATATAAAGGCAGTAAATCTCTAATCACGTCACAGCTTATCTTCATTTTAAGACCTCCAAACTATCCATTATCTTTAAACGACCTCTGTGGTAAGTAACGCGCGCCCATCCATCAGATTTACCAAACAGTGTCCCTATGTCACTAAATGATAAGTCGGCATAAACTCTAAGCATAAAAACTTCTTTATAAGGTTCCTCTAAAGCATGGATTGCGGCTCTTAATTCCTCTGACTGTTCCTTGCTTAGCGCTCTCAACACTTTCATCCACAAGGTTATCTGATTCATCGAATTTAAACTCACAGAGGCGATTATTCTTATTGAGATAAGAGAAATAGATATTCTTAGCAATTTGACAAAGCCACACCCTGGCACTCGCTTCTCCGCGGAATGAATCAAGTTTTTTGAGCGCTCTAAAGAACGTCTCCTGTGTAATCTCTTCGGCAAGTAAGGAGTCTTTACACATAGAGAAAATGTATCTATAGACCGAGGTGAAATATTCACGATATAGCTGGTCTAAATCCATCATATCCTCCTTTAGTATTTGCGTTTCTATATATATGACTCTGCTTAATCTAAAACGTTACAAGAAACTCTCTTATATTTTAAATATATTGAAATAAAAAAAGAAAGTCCATGAGTATAACACCGACTTTCTTAGAATTTGTGAAAAATATTTAATTAGCTTAGCTTTTATCCTTTAAGCTCTTCAAGTAGCTGCATTACTGTCTTGTTAAGTGCAGGATGGCGGAGATGAGGTGCAATCTGAGTTAATGGAACTAGCACAAAGTCTCGCTTATGCATCTCGATATGAGGAATAGTAAGGTTCTCTTCCTCCACTATATAGTCATCATACATGATGATATCGAGATCTAGTGTTCTTGGCCCCCAGTGCACCTTCCTCTCGCGATGTGCCTCAAGTTCAATTCGCTGTAGCTCGCTAAGTAGCTCGTTGGGAGATAGTAGCGTATCAACTTGCAGTGCTCCATTTAAGAAATCATCCTGCTCAACACCACCATAAGGCTCTGTTTTAATATATTCAGATACTCTATTAACTCTGCACCCTTCGATTGCTCCTATGCTTTTAACTCCAAAGTCAAGGTATGCCTCTTTATCGCCCATATTTGATCCGATTGCAACATAAGCTTTGTGCCAGAAGCGCTCAATCTTGACAGAAGCCTCGCTAAGCGGAAGCCCAATCGGTGCCCATGGCTTCTTAATCTCAACAGAGACACCCTTCACCATATCATATCGGAGCAGCATTGCCTCAGCAAGCTCTTCGGCTGCAGCCTCAAGGAGCTTCACAGTATGAGCTTTTGTATACTCTGTGACAAACGATGCCACATCGCCATAGTTAATCGAGTTCTCAAGTTCATCTGTCTTCCCTGCAAGTTTAGTATCCGTATATAACTTTATTGCAAATACAAACTTCTGCCCTAAGGTGTTCTCTTCAGGGAAAACCCCATGATTTGCAAAGACTTCAAGGTCAGTTATTTTGATCTCATCGTACATTTTCCGTCTCCTCGTGTACGTTCAAGCTGTGAAAATTATTTATAAGGCTCAGTATTTGCAAGCTTCTTTTAGACATGCTCTCTCTGAATTGCCTGCATCGTCTTCATAGCACGATAATTTTCTTTAACATCATGAACTCTAAAAATAGAAGCTCCCTTAGCCACACCATAAACCGTAGTTGCAACCGTTGCCTCAACTCTCTCTTCAACAGGAAGGTCAAGAATCAGCCCGAGAGTAGACTTTCTAGAAGTTCCAAGTAGAATCGGTAGCTCTAACTCCTTCATCTTGTCTAGGTGATGCATAGCTATAAGATTGTGTTCGGGTTTCTTACCAAAACCAAATCCAGGATCCATTACAATCTTGTCCATGTTTACGCCGTGAGCCTTAGCGATATCGATACAACCACGCATATCATCTAGCCACTCTTTAACAAAATCAGTGTATTCGGTATTATTTCTGTTGTGCATGAGGCAAACTGGGACATCATACTTTGCTACTGCCTCAGCTACCTTCTCATCATACTTAAATCCCCATATATCATTAACCATATCAGCTCCGCATTCAAGAGCAGCCAGAACAACTGAGCCCTTGTAACTATCGATAGATACCGGAACATCAAAACGCTCTTTGACAGCTCTTATTACAGGCACGATTCTCTCGATCTCTTCCTGCTCCGTAATTTGAATGTGTCCAGGTCTAGTCGACTCACCGCCGATATCAATAATTGCAGCACCTTCATGAATCATCTCTTCAACGTGACGCAGCGCACTATCCATGTCGTTCCACTTGCCTCCGTCAGAAAATGAATCGGGAGTGAAGTTAAGAATTCCCATGATGTAACAGTCGTTTTTTAAATCAAAGTTTTTATTTCCAATTTTCATTTTATTCCTTATCCTTTCCACATAACTATTGTGGACTTACACTATTAACCCAATTAGTACTTGATGTTCATATTTTTCTTATCATCAGGCCACTTACAGGTATCACGTGCATCACAGCTCAAGCATAGACGCGACTCCTTATCCGCACGTTTAATTACGTATGATAGTCTCTCTATTAATCCGCTAGCCTCTTCGGGTACATAATGACCTCGATGATCACGAATTGCAGTAATTATCGCTTCTCGCTCCTTTTCGCTGTATGATGACCTCTTTAAAATTTCCTCTGCGATAATAGCGCCCGCTTCGTCATGAGGAATACCATCAGTATACTCCTTACTTCGTCCAATATCGTGAAGTAGTGCTGCAGCGTAGATGACATCCTTCTGTATACATAAAGCCTCTTCAACCGAAAGAATATACGCTATACGAGCCACATCCATCAGATGAGTAAAATCATGCCTACAGTAAATTCTGCCACTTTCAGCGGCTTCTATCTCTTCCATACAAATCAGCCAAAGTTTGTCATGATAAATATCCTTAAAGCGGTCTATAAACCCTCTCTCATACGGAAAAGCTACATCAATCGTGTTCATACTTTTTACAGAATAAGCCATTTAATTTACTACCTATGCTCTAACATTCTAAAGAATGTATTTTGTAGGCATTCGTCGTTCTCGAAGCTTCCGCGCGCCATAACCGTAACTGTCTTGGTTCCTGGTTTCTTGATACCACGCATAGTCATACACATATGTTCAGCCTCAATCATAACCATAACACCCTTTGGATTTAACTCCTCCATGAATGCATCAGCTATCTGCGTTGTCATTCTCTCCTGAAGCTGCAGTCTCTTGGCAAATACCTCAACCGTTCTAGCCATCTTGCTAAGTCCAATTACCTCGCCATCAGGTATGTATGCGATAGCAACGCGTCCATAGAATGGTAGCATGTGATGTTCGCATAGTGAGTAAAACTCTATGTCCTTTTCAAGAACTATGTCATTGTTCTCAACGTCAAAGCGCTTCGCTAGGTGTGTGCTAGCAGAATCAGTGTATCCACCTGCTAGCTCTTCATACATTTTGGCAACACGTTCAGGAGTTTCGAACAATCCCTCTCTTGTGACATCCTCACCAATTCCATCGAGTATGAGCCTTACACCCTCCATGATTTTTTCTCTATCCATTGTTCATCCCCCTTGTTTCTATAATCCTTTTTACATCCCCCAGGAACGATAGTGACCCGCACACTAGTATCACATCATCCCTACTAGCGTATTCATACGCTTTATCAATTCCCTGATAAATGCTATCCGATGCCTCGACATGCTTAGAATAAGCACGGGCTTTTTCAGCGAGTTCTCGTGCAGGCATAGCCCTATCGTTATTCGGCGTCTCAACCGTTATAACCTGCTTTGATAACGGCACTAAGTGTGAGAGTAGCTTAACATACTCCTTATCTTTAAATACACCTATAACGAGTATCACCTTCTTATCCCCAAAATACTGACGAATTGACGATTCAAGTGCAATAGCTGCACCCTCGTTATGTGCACCATCGATGATTACCGTTGGTGCCTTTGCTAGCTCTGTGAATCGCCCAACCCACCTTGCAGCTTTTAGTCCATCATAAATAGCCTTATCTGGTATTAGGACACCTTTGTCTCTTAATGCCTCTACTGCTAATATCGCTAATGATGCGTTGCTGAATTGATGCGTTCCTGCAAGCGATATGGTCACATCCTCCCACGCGCCGTAATTAAATCGCTGCTCACCTATTCCGTATGAAATCGGTTCAATAGCAGCTTCATCAACCACTCTAAGCTCAGATCCGAGTTCAGCGCACTTAGCAGCTAACACTTCTTCAGCATCAGCATGCTGCTTAGCACTTACCGCTATGGTATCAGGCTTGATTATGCCGGCTTTCTCACCGGCGATTTCCCTAATAGTCTCTCCAAGAAATGCCATGTGATCCTTAGAAATTGGTGTTATCACTTCAACCATGGTTGTGCCAACGACATTCGTCGCATCTTCTCTGCCGCCTAGACCTGTCTCTAGCACTACGAAATCACATCCTCTGCTCTTGAAATATAGCATAGCAAGAGCCGTTTCAGCTTCGAATAGCGTCGGTGAATTAAGCCCATCCACCACCATGTTGCTAATCGCTTCGGCTATCTCTGTAGTATGGCGTGCGAGCTCATCATCTGCGATATGAACCCCATTCACCTGAAACTGCTCGCCGTATTCAAAAATCCACGGAGAGAAGTAGCACCCCGTGGTATATCCTGCTTGAATTAAGATACTGGATAGATACGAGAGAACCGACCCTTTGCCATTGGTGCCAGCGACATGAATAAACATTAGCTCGTCTTGTGGATCACCCAGTCTGTGGAGTAGCTCGCGCATACTGTCCAGGCCAAGTACACTTCCGTATCTGGATAGTTCATCCAGATATACTCTTGACTCATTGTAATTCATTTATTACTCCTAAATTGTTCTAAATATGTATATATTTTAATTCAGCAAGAGTTTAGTATCAAGAGATATTTCAACAATGAAAAAGCCCCATTATATTGGGGCTCATAAGTAATACTACATTTCAAAAGTTTATCCCTTATCTCAATAATAAAATAAAACATACTTCATCGCACAATTTTATAATACGTACGTGATGTAAACTTGAAAATAATGAAGTAAACCATGAAGAATACCGCAATTACTATACCAAAGAATTTACCATATTGTATAAAACTGTTAACACCAAACAATCCCAGTAATTGATAAACTATCTTTGATGCAATTGTGCTATGAATAACTGCGACGATGAGAGGGGCAAAAAACATCCATACTATTTGCGATGAACTTGTTTTCTTAATTAGTTCATCGGACAAACCGATTTTTTTCATTATCTGATATTTTTCCCTATCTTCGTAACCCTCACTAATTTGTTTATAGTATATAACTAGAATAGTTCCAGTTAAGAAAACTAACCCTATTATGATACCAAGGAAAAGAAATCCCCCGTTCACTTCATATATTTTATCTAAATATTCCGATTTAGATAAAACAAAATAATCTTTTCCTTCCTTAAGCTTATTTAATTCACTCCTATATATCTTTTCCGAAAGACCTGAAACATTCCAATTCACATTGCAGCTAATGATTGAGTTTTCCTTTTTTTGTGTTTTCACATTTGTGGTTTTCAATGAACTGCTTATATATTTCATAGTGGAGAAATCCTTTACTATAATAACATATACCTCAGCTGCATAATTTGAAGGTGCTATATTGGGAATTTCTTTTACTTTAAATGTACGATCTCCTATTTTAAGATTCTTCATCCCAAGGAGTTGTTTATGATTGGCACAAATAAGTACTTCATCATCATTTAGTTTAATGTTATTGTGAGTTTGAGCATTATACCCATCCAAGTTATTTACAAAAATATATCTTGGTTCAATATTTTTATAAGGGGTAAATTCTACAAAGGAATTTCCTTTTTTAAGAATTGCTGTTGTCATATTGTAGGATATATATTCATCTTTAATTTGTTTATCATCTTTTACAGTTTTATTAACTTCCTCTTTAAGTGACTTTGCAACTTCTTTATAATTGTTTTCATCCACAGACACTTTACTATTAATCTGATAATCCCTTGGAAGAATATTTTGTGCTGTAGACTGTATGTTTGAGTATATTGTTGCAGTAACTGATAAGGTAATAATAATACCGACACTCATAATTGATATGCTGGCAAGAGACACCGCATTACTCTTCATACGATATATAAGACCACTGATACCCAAGAATTTTGTAGGTTTAAAGTAGCTCTTTCTCTTTTTCTGCCTCTTCAAAACAATGATTGAGAACGATATGTAAAGTAGGTAAGTTGCAATCATAACCAGGATAGCCGCAATGAAAAAGTTCAATAATGATGACAATGAACCCTTTGTTGTCAATGCAATATAATAACCTGCTGATAATGTTATTAGCCCTATAACTGAGATTAGCCACCTGGATTTAGGCTCTCCCTCTCCACTGTGTTGTTTACTAAGCAATTGAACTGGTGTGGATAGATAAATTCTATAACTGCTACGAAGTACAGTAATCATGTATAGTACGGCTACTATTGCCAAGCTTAAAAGCATAGCAATAATGCTGAAAGGAAAGTCCATAAGTCTGCCTGAAACATCATGCATTAGACGATTAAGTCCTAAAAAAGTAAGCTGCCCAAAAATATACCCACCAACAACACCGACAACTGCTATCATAGAAAACAATACAAAAAACTCAATGCTGATTATTTTACGAATATGTTTCTTTTCTAAACCGAGTATTGCGTATAAAGCAAACTCTTTATTTCTTTTTTTTAGCAAAAAGTTTGTCGTATATGTTACGAATATAAAAGTAAATATACCTACTACTATTGCTCCCATTGCTATAACGGTAGGAAGAGAATCATGTCTCGTCTGAACATAATTATTATTGATCAAACTCGCCATTATATTAAATAGAATCAACATAATACCTGCTGACAAAACAAATGGAACTTCCAACAATCTATTTGCCTTCAAATTTTGAAAAGCAAACTTTCTAGCCATTGAGAATGTCATTATTTATCACCTCTATTCAACATAAATTGAGCTTGATTAATACGCTCCATGAACTCCTCTTGTCTTTCGTTCTCACCTCGATAGATTTCGTGATAAACGATGCCGTCCTTTATAAAAAGTATCCTTTTTGCATAAGATGATGCCCTCAGCGAATGAGTAACCATGATGATGGTCTGTCCAGCTTCATTTATCTTGCAGAACATCTTAAGGAGGCTTTCCGAGGACTGCGAATCTAGTGCGCCAGTCGGTTCGTCAGCAAGAAGAAGTGCGGGATTAGTTATTACTCCCCTAGCAACTGCGATTCTTTGCTTCTGACCGCCTGAGACTTCATAGGGGTATTTTTCGAGAAGCTCGCCGATTCCAAGAGCAGATTTGAGTTTACTTAGTCTGTCCTTCATAACAGCCTCTTTTTCATTAGACAGAACAAGCGGAAGAAATATATTATCCCTATTATTGAACTGATCTAGCAAGTTAAAGTCTTGGAATACGAAGCCTAATTCTCTTCTACGAAAATCGGATATCTCACTATCCTTAAGGAGACTTGTATCTTGTCCATTTAAAATAACTGATCCTGAGGTTGCTCTATCGAGAGTGGCAATTATATTAAGTAGCGTGGTTTTTCCTGCACCTGATTCACCCATTATGGAAATGAATTCGCCACTATCGACAGAGAAATTTACGCCCTTTAGAGCCTCTGTTGTCACTTTTCTAGTTTGATACGTTTTCTTTACGTCTTTTAATTCTAAGATTGCCATATCTTTAGTCACTCCTTTTTCTTTATGCTCTAATTTTACATATCGTAATCAATCGCTGCATTTATCTAATATGACAATCGATAATAACAACCTTACAATTCTGAAAGATTAGTTTGAAGGAAATCTAACCGAGAACATACTCCCGACATTCAAGGTCGACTCAACATTGACTTCGACGTTAATTACATTCGCAATAGTTTTGACTAGATATAAACCGAGACCGCTGGATTTTTCATTAATTCTTCCGTTAAATCCAGAATAACCTCTGTCAAATATTTTACTTAGATCCTCTGAGCGTATTCCAATTCCAGTATCACGGATTTTAAGTGTGTTTGAATCCTCTTCAAAAGTTATCTGTATAGTTCCTGATTCGGTGTATTTAATCGCATTTGCTAAAATCTGTTCTATCAATATCGATAGCCATTTTGTATCTGAAATAACATTAGCTGAAATCTGATTGTAATCTAAGGATATGTGTTTCTCAATGAACAACATCGAATACTTCTTAAGTAGACTTCTAATTAGAGAATCTAGGCTAATAGATGTAATATCCATATCTGCATCCCTATCCATCAGTTTCAGATAGTTTATGGCCATGTTAGTATATTCTTCGATATAAAACATCTGCTCTTTAAGTTTATTCTTATCTTCAAATTCACTCTTTTGTAATATTAAATTTGAAACAGTTATAGGTGTCTTTATCTGATGAACCCATAATAAAAAATATTCTTCTAGCTCACGTCGATCAACAGTTGCTTGATTTAGTAGCTTTCTGTTTTCTATTTCAAGCTCCTTCGATGTTATCTTGTAATTTTCTTGTCTTGTATAGTTTATCCATTCGATAAAAAGGAATATCGCACTAATAAAAGCAACACCTTTTACTCCAAGCCAAAAGTATTCTCGATTAAAATTTGCAAATTCAAAGACTACTCCGAAAACACCTGTTGTGTATATTAACGTTGAAATTATCTTATATTCATTTTTTAAAAAATCGCTTACTTTACTCATATTCTCTCTACCTTAAGAAATACCCAATACCCTTTTTTGTTTGAATTAAATCTTCAAAGCCAATTCCGTTTAACTTTTTTCTTAGCCTCGTCATATTTACCGCAAGTGTATTGTCATCTATAAAATCATCACCTTGCCAGCAGTGATTAATTATATCTTCCCTCTTGGCTATCTGTCCTTTCATATTAAACAAACTTTCAAGTATCAGCAGCTCTGTTCTAGTTAGTTCAACTGTGACGTCCTTACCTTCAAGCAGTGCAGCTGACAGATTTAAAGTCAGTTCTCCATATGTTATCTTTTCGGAATCCACCGTATAATCATAAGCTCTTCTCAGTACAGCCTGTATCTTAGCCCTGGTAACTGCAATATCAATAGGCTTTGTAATATAATCATCCGCCCCAAACTGAATCGCTTGAATCATATCCATCGATTCTGAATGAGATGAAATGAAAATTATAGGAACATTGGATTCTTGTCTTATCCTTTGCGTCCAATAAAACCCGTTATACTGAGGAAGCGTAATATCCATTAGAACTAAATCTGGCTCAAACTCTTTATAATCATCGTAGACATCATTAAAGTTATCAATTCCACGAGTCTCGTATCCCCACTGGGAAAGTTCTTCGCTTATGATTGAACTGATGTTTTTATCATCTTCCACAATTAATATTCTAAACATGCTTTATACTCCTATTATCATGAGATATCTATTCTTGAGATATATTTGCACTATATTCATGCTTTCATAATAAAAAATAGCCCTGTAGTCGTATAATTTCAAGGGCTATATCATTAAGTTCTTTTTTTAATTCTTACTAATTTAAGCGCATTAACAGGGCATACCTTAACGCACTCCATACAGAGTATGCACTCTGTACCATTCGCCCTTTTCCTGGAATTGTCCGTCATCTCGACATCCATCGGGCAAACCTTCTTGCATTTGCCACATGATATGCACTTATCAGTATCACACTTGATTCGAACTAGTGAGTAGTAGCTCATCGGTTTCATGAACACAGTTATCGGACAGACGTACTTACAAAATGCTCGGTTATCCTTAAATGCAAATGCCATACCTATTCCAACTGCGTAATATAACGCATTTCCGATTATAAACGCAAAGAACATTATTCGTTCGATGTTACCTACTTTAGCTAGAAATAACGCCGCTACAAAGAAAAACGCTGCTACAAAGGTAAAGTATCTAATCCATCCTACCCTTTTCCTTCGTGGTCTAGACGGCACTTTATACGGCAAGAAGTCTAACACCATTGCAGTCCAGCACGCATAACCACACCAGCCTCTACCGAATATAAGGGGTCCGAAGATCTTCGCCACAGCATAGTGAATCGTAGCTGCCTCAAATACGCCGGTGAACAAGTAGTACCAGAAGCCTTCTATTTGCATGTTCTCGTTATTTATGAGTCCAAGGTAGATGAGCATATATAGTCCGATGAGTAGCTGCACAATACGCCTTGCATGTTTATACCTACATATAAATAACATCTGCCCTATGAATATAGATATACCGATATAGCTGAAATTGAGAAGATAAAATAAATTCTCTTTAGCAAGCCACAGCGTCACTGCTATCGTCTCAAATATTATCAGCATCAGCACTGGTAGCCAGTATTTTTTCATCTCTTACCCCTTTGTGCCTTCATATTATTTAAAATGACGTTACTGATGTATGATAACACTAGTAACGTCAATCTCTCAACGAGTGCATAACCTTTTATTCAAAATGGATTATATGTCCAGTATCCTATTTCTTCCCGAAAATCTTTGATAGAAGCCCCTTCTTCTTCTCTGGCTTAGGAGCACTCTCTTCTGGTATCTCGTGTTCTGTCTTCTTATACACGACATTCTCAGCTATCTCATCATCACTCATACCAGTCGCTTCTCTAACCTGTGCCAAAGCCACCTCACGGTATATAAGAGCGCCTCGAGGATCGCAGAATCGTATATCTGAATAGCAAGTCGATCTATTTAAGTCAAATGGTTGAACCTCCATCACCTCGGTTGCCTCGATAAGACCACTATCTGTATTTGCAGCATCTTGTAAAGCAAACTGAAATACCCCGAGGTTGTCCGGTCCAAACGATTCTGTAAGAATGCTGCGGACAGCTTCATCACTTTCTATATCTCTTAGTAGCTCCTTTACGTGATCAGGACCAATGAATATGCCTGCAGAGTAATTCTCCTCAATCAAGTCGTTGCTAGGAGCAGGAAGCCACGAAGGGAGCACTTCAGACCAAGGGGTGCGGTATCTATCCATCTCGGGATGTCTTTCTATTACAAACGAAAAAGCTGCACCACGCACATATTGATAGTCGCGGAAGAATCCACCGATTATAGGTAATCCGTATAGAAGTCCCTTTTCCGATGGCTCTCCTTCATCTATCGATGTAAAGTATTTCATGTGATCAACAAACTTTTCGTAAAAGAATTCCTCTCCTTGTGATTCCATTAGAGCATTTAGAACACTCTCATCTCCATCTCTAAGAGCCTTGAGCGGAGCAAAGTACCACTCATCCATCTGCGTTCTGCTCATAGGATGATAGCTAATATCAAAACCCATATATATCCTCCTTAATAATATTACTTATAAATTAAAACTGTACAGATATCTTCATACAAATAGGTGTTTTCACAACATGCTTGTTCTCAGGATAATCCGAGTAATTAACTACATGATACTGATCCAAATACGACCTTAGAGCCTTTCGGATCACCTGCATATTTTCGATAACACCTGTCTCATCACCCCATTTAAAGTAACGCCTTAGAAGAACTCCATAGTATCTTTCTCCATCAAGATTCTCTTCTCCTTGTACTTCTAGATAGCTTGAAGAATCATATTCACTCGCTGGAAACTTAGATGCCAAATTATATATCATATCTATGTACAGTGTATCTGTCAGCTGACCTCTCTTACCCGGCTTCGTACTGGTTGCAAGGTAGAAAGGCATATCCGGATAATCATTCAGTTTTACCTCTACTTCACCTTCATGCGAAACTTCATCTGATGGAACTTTTCTGAATGTGTAAGTTCCACTACCATACTTAGAGTCTAAATACGAAATAATTTTAGACTTGCTAATTTTATCTCGCATCGCTGGTTTTTTATATTTGGCAACAGCTGGAACAACTCCCCGTGGCTCCTTAAAACAAGCAATAACATATGCATCCTTAACGACAGGACCATAGTTTTCATTCATGTATTCGCACATTGCCTGTAGCTTAGAGCTCAGAACTTCAACATCCTGATCTTTTTTTACATTGCATTTATACTTAATTATCGAATCTGAAAATTCTATATTTTCTATCTCTTTTCTGCTGAAAAACTTAGGCAGGACAATTTTACCTAATACTTTCATTCTATTATCATCATCCGTATATGCAGGGACTGGAATTACACCTCCATGACCAATTTTCTGTTTAATAGTGTACTTGATATCAGGATAATCAGTAGGTGAAATTTCCCACGTTTTCTTATTAAGTTGTTTGACTTTAACCTTACCTTCACCGTAACGCTCTTGGGCCTTTTCTGTTACACTCTTGGTCGTTAATGGCTCCCCGTCAGGCAGAATACAGCCAGAGCACAATATCATAATTAATACGATTATCAATCCTAATGGATATATTTTTTTCATATAGCAATTGCCTCTTTCATATAACATTGTTAATACAACTTTAATCTAAGATAGAAGTTCTATGATCTTCTCGCGTGTTTGAGAACTTAATTTATTGTTAGTTCTTAGATGAATGGCCGCATCGATATCCTTTTGATCATGCAGTATATATGCACTCTGTACAGGGCTATTACCCTCTACTAGAAATGCATACCCTTCTACCCATATATTTATACCATTTGCCTTTAGGTAATTAGCCAGTAAGTAGACTTGTCGTCTTACTTGGTTTATAGGATTCTTAACAACACTCGTATACTCATTACCAGAAGCTGTAGTCTTCATCTTGCTCCACTCATAGTCATTAAGCCCGCCTGTGATTATCCCGACGTAATTCTTAACCTCGATTATGAAAATGCCTCGTTTATTTAGAATCACATTGTCTATCTCAGTCTTTTTGCCTTCAAAGGAAATGCTTACGTTACAGAGCAGAGTTTCGTCATTACGCAGAGTTTCTCGTATCAGCTTACTAGTGAACTTCTCGCCTCTTATACCGGCTCTTTTCTGGCCAGATTGTGCAAGATCTCCCTCGAGCCAGATAACTATTAACAGTATTATTACAATTATTAAAGGTAATATGATTTCAAAAATATAATTCATGATAGGTATATCTCTATGTGTTATATTATACAGAACCTCTTCCATTATAAGTTAAAATTATAAGAGTCCCAACAGTTCTTTTCGCTTAATATATAAAAAAGCATCTAAGAACAAAGCGAAGAGCTATTTTATCCATCTCCTTGCAGTCTTTTATCTTTCATATTTATTAATTTAGTCATAGTTGCAACTGCACACGGAATCCTTCCATCTGCCAGCTCTACTTTTACATCATCATATCCAGCTGTTTTAAAAAATTCAATATAGCTAACAACATTAAAATATTGTTTAAAATCAGCCCCTGCTTTTCCGACCGAATCAGTCAGTGTGCTCTTTTTATCATGTTTATCACGATTCATATACGTTGGAATTATTAAAAGTCCTCCAGGTTTGCAGACACGATTTAACTCAGCAAGTGCCTTTAGTGGTTCATCTAGAAGATGTATCACATTACCGGCAATAACCTTATCAAAGCTATTATCCGGATATTTAAGTGACATGATATTGGCATATTCAAAAGTGATATTAGTATAAGATGAGCAATTCTTCTCAGCGCGCTTAATCATCTTCGGTGCAAAATCGGTTGCTACAAGTGTACTACACCTTTCAGCTATAACAGCACTAAGCATACCGGTTCCTGCCGCACACTCGAGTACATTGTCATGCGAATCTATGTATTTACCAACTATCCCCTTTAGCTCGTTATGCGTCTTTCTGTTTATAACTTTAACGAATATGTCATATACGCCTGCTATATTATCCCAGAACATTTTTTAACTCCTTTATCACTTCCGAGTGTAAATCAATCTTTCTCAGCTTAGTTATGCTCCATTTTTATTCATAGCATAATTAAATTATGACAATCTGCCATTATCCATCTCATGTATTCTATCGGCAAGCGAAAGTGTCGATTTCCTGTGAGATACGAGTACCATTGTCTTTCCTATCTTTTCATTTTCAAGAGACTTCAGGATAATTCCCTCATTCAGAACATCTAGATTGCTGGTCGGTTCGTCAAGGAGCAAGAGCTCTGAGTCATGAAGAAATGCTCTTGCAAGCCCTACTCTCTGCTTCTCACCATCAGACAAAGTGCTACCGAGTTCTCCTACGTTTGTCTCATAACCATGCGGAAGTCTAATAATAAAATCGTGAATGCTCGCCTTCTTAGCTGCCTCCTCAACTTTAGCGAGCTTTGCGTCTGGATTAGCAATCCTAATATTATTTGCTATGGTATCACGAAACAGTATCGTATCCTGTGTTACATATGACGACATTGAGCGAAGGTCATCTGTATTGATTTCCTTGATATCCTTTTCAGATATCAGCATCCGGCCCTCTTTCACATCCCAGAATCTCATTATGAGCTTTAAGAGCGTTGATTTTCCAGAACCGCTAGCACCATGTATTCCGAGCACCTTACCCTTTTCAATATCTACCGTTACATTTTTTAATATAATCTCGTCTTCATATGAGAAAGTTATATCGTCTGCCTTAGCCCCTTCAAAATAAGTATGCTCCTTGCCACATACTTCCTCGACCGGAGATGCTTCCTCGAGTAGTGCCAGGACTCTCTCCCCGCAGGCAAGTGTCTGATTTAAGCTATTAGAAAGCGAAGCAAGTGCAACGACTGGTCCGAAGGAGCTCATCATAGCAAGTGTTGAAATCAGCACTTCAGAAAATGTAGCCGCACTCTCCATATAAAGGTAAATCATCGTAAATAACATGCCCCAAGAGAATAGCTGGATGACAATATTAGTTACTGCCCTCTGAGAGCCTTCGAATTTGCTCAGATTCTCCTGATCCTCGGCAAGCGATTGTGACTTTTCATTCATCTTACTGAGCTGCTGATTACCTTGACCATACTGCAGAATCTCATCCACACCGTACATGCTATCTAGTACGAAGCCATTTAGTTCACCGACTCCGTTACGAAACTTCATTCCAGCACTAGCACTTCTCTTACCGTTCCATATCGGTAGTACAACTCCAACTACAGTGTATCCCATACATGCTATGACCCCAGCCACCATACTTTGAGCTCCTATGAATATCACCATAATTAGCGAAGTTAAAAATGCAATTACAATCGGAGATATGGTATGTGCGAAGAACACCTCAAGAAGTTCGATATCACCCGTGATAATAGAGATTAGGTCGCCCTTGCTCTTTCCTTCAAGCTTCGCCGGACAGAGCTTTCTAAGGCGTTCAAAAACCTTGTGACGTATAATCGCAAGAATTCTAAAAGCTATATAGTGATTACAATACTGCTCGCCATAGTGAAGAATACCTCTCGCTAATGCAAGCCCAATAAGCAGCACAAATATCTGATTCCAAGAAATCACTTCATCTAGTGCAGTGCTGCCGAACATGACGTCTCCACCAAATACGGATAGACCTTTTATAACTCCAATGCCACCTACAATAGTGAGGAATATCGCACAGAGGAATCCTGCTACACCAAGAACGATTCCTGTTATCATTACGCCTGTAAGAGGCTTTACTAGTACGATTAGTCTCCGCATTATCGCTATATCAGACCTACGCTTATCTTTGTCCATATTTAAGCCTCCTCTCTTCCTCTTGAATAGTTTTCAAGCTCTGATTGTTCAGAGAATATCTTTTCATAATTTCCCTTGAGGCGCATAAGCTCTTCATGAGTTCCTTTCTCGACAATTTCTCCATCTTTGAGCATGTATATCGCATCGCTATCTATAACATTTGCAAGCCTATGTGATATTAGGATAACTGTCTTCTCCTTAGAAATCTGCTTTACAGTTGCCATTATTATTTCTTCACTATCGGCATCTATATTAGATGTCGCTTCATCGAATATATATACTGGTGTATCGTGAAGGAGAGCTCTTGCGAGGGCAAGCCTCTGCTTCTGTCCACCTGACAAATTAGAAGCATTTGATTCCACCCTCGTATCTAGGCCGTTTTGGGCTTCAAGGAATGACTTTAGATTTACCTTGTCCAAAGCCTCTATCATTTCAGCTTCAGTTGCTCTAGGATTTCCCATAAGAAGATTCTCACGTACTGTCCCCTTAAAAATCCAGCTGCTATGGCCAATCATAGTAAAATTATCCATTAGCGATTTGCTAGATATTTCTCTATGCTCAGTTCCATTGACTTTGATACTTCCCGTATAATCATGATTCTTACCAAGCAAGATTCCAGCAATTGTGGATTTTCCTGAGCCCGAAACCCCTACTATAGATACTAGGGATCCTGAATCTATATCCATACTTATCTCATGCAAAATTTCCCGGCTATTATCATAAGAAAATGAGACCTTTTCTAGCGAGATATCTATATTATCACCAGTAATTTTCTCATCTCCGCGCTTCTGCTCTAGTAAGTCAAGAAATGCAAATATTCTATCACTTGCCTTCATGCCGTTCATTCCAATGTGGAAGAAACTACCAAGAAGTCGCATAGGGAGAAAAAATTCTGCAGCTAAGAATATGCACATTAATACTCCCGAAACATTGATGTTGCGGTCAGAAAATTCTGTTAGCGCACTGATGATTCCAGCAGCTGCCCCACCATAAGCGATAATGTCCATAATCGAGGTGCTGTTAAGTTGCATCATCAGAACCTTCATCGTTATCTTGCGGAACTGCTCTGATTCACTATCTATCTGCTCTACTGCCCTCCGGTCAGCTCTATAAATCTTCAGAGTTGTCATTCCCTGCAGCTTCTCGAGAAAGCTGTCTCCAAGGCCATAATATATATCGAAGTAATTCCCGAGAATCTTTCTAGCAATAAACATTACTAACATGATTACAATCGGAATAAGCGGAACTGCAGCGAGTAACACGACAGCTGTTCTTAAGCTAATTCTTGAAATTATAATAAATAGAGAAAACGGTGCTAAAAGCGCGTATAAAAACTGGCTTAGATACCTGCCAAAATAAGTCTCAAGCTGTTCTACGCCTTCACCAGTCATCTGCACAATTTCAGATGTTCTAATCTGCTCGCGATATGATGGTCCTAGCCATAGAACCTTTCTATATATTTGCTCTCTAAGCACACGCTTAACATCGACACTAGCCAAATAGCACGCACGTGAATATAAACGGTCGCAAATAAACCTAACGATAAGTCCAGCCGATACAATTCCAATAGTCATAAGAACATCGGAGCTTGTAATGCTCTTTTGCCACGCTTCATCGATTAACTGAGTTACCTGCCATACTATCGCAATCTGAGCGAGCAGTGAAAGCCACTGCCATGCAATCTGATAGATTATGTACTTTCCAGAGCCCTTCAAGAGCTTAATAAGCCTCATCTTAATCACGCCTAGTTCTCCTCTTTTCCTTCGCTCCTGTTATAACATGTCTTAGACACAGAAGCGGATGATATATGATAATTCGCGGTCCGCTATAACGCATAACCTTCTGAATCTTCTCTTTCATCTCTGGTGAGTAGCAGTGTACCTTACAGTTACTGCAAAATGTTTTGCTCTTCATAAAACGGCATTTCTCGCTACGTTCACGTGCATACTCGATCAACTCTTGACATTCATCGCAAAGTTCTTTTCCATTCCGATTAGTATGATTTTTATGACAATAAAGCTTAATCATCTGTGAAACTAGCATTATCTCTTTTTGGCGTTTACGCTTGATTCTACTTGATTCCATATTTCCTCAAACCTCTCATTATCATATAAAGCCATTATAATAAATTGTAATCGCAGATTTATTATGTCTATATTATCATATTAGATATATCTAACAAATATTAGAGGCCAGTATACCTTAAAAAATCACATATATATACTGTGTGCATAAGATTTTATAAAATAATAAGAGCACCTGCTTTTGATATACACAGAATTATAATCATATATCGTTTACAGATACTTAAAATTATCTCATATAAAATTGTTAATATTGACTTGTTTATTTCTATCCTATAGCAAGAACAGGAAGATAAATAATATTGCATAGAGTACTACAAATGCCCATTTAATCTTTACGCAAGCAGCGATAAACTCTCTTATGAAAGCAGATGGAATATAATAACCCGCGGTTCTGCACCCTAGTCCGTCTCCGTCCATCTTAATCTTTCTTGCATAAGCGCTAGTTCTATACACATGATAATTATTGGTTACAAACAAGAACTTCGGTTTATCTACTAACTCTTCTCCGATTTCTTTTGAAAACAGCAAATTCTCATATGTCGTAGTAGATTTTTCTTCGAGAAGCACACGGCTCATCGGTATTTCCGTATTGGATGCAATGTAATTTGCCATGGCTTTAGCTTCAGAAACTTTCTCATCTGACCCTTGTCCACCACTACAAATAATCTTAATGTTCGGATTACTGGAGTTATGAAAAGCTTCAATGGCCTTGTCAATTCTCTGCTTTAACAGCGTCGTGACATATTCACCGTCACGAAGACCAGCACCATGAATGATGAAGTCATATATCTTTTTCTTTGGAGTAGCTAGATAGATAAATGAATACAGCAGGAATGATATAAATGCTGTACCAAATATCATGTACGAATATACTGCTATCACGAAAAAGATATTAGGAAGAGTATTTATACTAAATGCTTTAGTATCTGCAGTGAAGTAATAAAAACTCACCGCGTAAAAAGCAATAACCAAAATCCCGAGAAATAACGATACTAGATTAGTCTTTGAAAAGCCTTCTCTTTTTAGCAAAATACATCCATTAAAGATTAGGAAAATCGAGCCCAAAACTATCAGGCCTTGTACACCAAAAAAGATACTTAGTGCAAGAGATTGGCAGGCAGAATTATATCCGAGATCATATAGAATCCTAGAAACTGATAAATACGCAAATATTATGCTAAGCATAAGTAATGCTGGATTCAAAAAGCTCCTTCTATCTCTATGAAATGAAAATATAAATGCTGCGACTATTGCAAATGTTATTAAGTACATTCAGTCCTCGCAATTCTTCACTTGTCTACTTATAAGTTGTGAAATACAATTTACCGTCTTCATATTCAGCTAGGAAAACATCCCTATGCGATTTAATCCCACGCTTATTTATCTCCTGAGTTAGCCACTCTTCATCCTTACCGATAACTCTCAAGATGTCATTTTGAATCTGGCCATCGGTTATCAGCGGATACTTTGGATTCTCCTCGCCCTCATTCACTATAATTAAATCGCCATCTTGTTCAATAACGGCTCTTTTTACCTTATTGGTAGAATAAATCTTCTTAGTCCTTAGTTTAAAGGAAATTTCGTGTGCGCTAAGTCCAACTCTCCTACAGTTATCAATATTTACTTTGCCATCTTCTATTACAATTAGTGCCTTACCATCGAGTATTTGCTTAGCCTTAACGTTATGTTGTTTAATCCATCTCAGAATTAATACCATAGCACACCAGATGAACAAAATGCCGACAAACTGAGGTATCTTAACGCTATCATTGTACATAGCACCTCCAATTATTCCACCGAGCACATAGTTTTGAACCTGGTCACTCGCAGATGACGGTGCAAGATTTCCCTTTCCTGTGACGTTAATGATTATTATCATCACAATGAACCCTATAAACAGTTTAAGACTTATCAGTGTAAATATATGCATATAATATCCTTTTATAATTGCAAAATCATTTTGTTATTCTTGTTATTATATAATGCACCATCGATTATTTCTATTATCAATTTAAAGTTTATGATATCATATAAATCAAATGATTGGAGGCAAATAAATTGGATACAAAAAAATCACCTTTAAAAAGACTACTATTTTTATTTCTACCATTTATATTTTTATTTGTGTATGACTTATTGGCATCTTTAGTGGCTGTAGTTATTGAGAGAGCTCTTACCTTTTTTTCAGTAAGCGACAAATTCTTAAATTCAAGTGCAAGCTTTATGGATGCATCAATAGCTTTCGTATTATCTATTACATGCTATATATTCTATCGCATAGTTTTTACCAAAAGAGAGCCCGAAGTTCGTATATCTAAACCAACTGGAATAATATATGCCATAGTACTCGGCTTCGGTGCGGGTGGAATATCGAGCCTTTGGTTAAACGGTGTGTACATTCTTGCTGATTATTCACCTTTTCTCGCAAAGCAAGTTAAAGGATTTGATTCTCTATATAGCGATATGGAGAAAGGCCCATATATATGGCTATTCCTTGCGATTGTTGTAGTAGGACCGATAATCGAGGAAATACTTTTCCGCGGAATCATCTTCAGCAGCTTTGAGAATGCAACGAGAAGTTCATGGTTTCCTGTAATCATAACCGGTGTCATGTTCGGTATATGGCACGGAAGGTTCATACAGGGTGTGTATACGGCAATCTTTGGCATGATCCTAGCTTACTTCATGAAGAAATGCAGGTCGCTGGTGTTTGTTGCATTTGCACACGGCATTAACAATCTGAGCGGAACATTGCCACCTTCACTCGATACTGACTTTACTAACACACTTCTAAATGTTACATCGTACGTATGCATTCTTCCAACACTTGCTATCTTATATCATCTGCACCGGAAGAGTAAGAAAATCAAGAATTAGTACGATACATATAGAGATTTATTATCACTTATACATGGTGTTAAACAATTTAACAATCACTTATTTATAAGAAAAAAGCGTTTGCCGAAGTTCATGGCAAACACTTTAATTGGCTCTGCTTTAGCAGAGCCAATTAAAAGAGTGGATTTTGGGTAATCAAAGTTTTTTAGGGTCTAGATATTTTAGGGGCGAATTTTAGGGTCTA
>ERZ772960.1079-NODE-1079-length-22592-cov-4.944758_pt1 | contig 22592 bp, 27 predicted proteins | sample MGYA00580678_ERZ772960 | MGnify/ENA primary metagenome ERZ772960 (study PRJEB29015, sample SAMEA2737930) | human oral metagenome | biome: human oral; feature: human-associated habitat; material: dental | place: China | collected 2059 ... | reverse complement strand
TGAGGACGATGAACACCTTGCAGGCGCAAAAAGGCAGACAGCTCCACGTCTGCCCCCTGCAGATTGAGATTGTCGACCGACTGATCGAGCGCTACAGCAACGTCGGAGACACCATATTCGATCCCTTCGGCGGACTCATGACCGTCTCCGTGCGGGCGCTGCATCTCGGGCGGCACGGCTTGGCGACGGAACTGAACAGCGACTATTTCCGCGACGGCGTCGGCTATTTGAAAGCGGAAGAGATAAAGAAGGAAGAGCCGTCCTTGTTTGACTTCTTGGACGATGTAGGATGAAGAAAAGATACTTTGGGCATGGATTTGGACACAAAGGATGAAGGAGGCGTAGACTGTGCGAAAGATACAGTTTCGCGGCAAAGATAAAGATGGTCAGTGGAGATATGGTCGATTGGCATATATGCTCGTGGATGGAATCGTCGTCGATGCAATTCAAGATGAGAAGCTGCATATATGGCAGGTCGAGCCTGAGACAGTAGGAGAATCCACGGGCCTATACGATAGGGGCGGCAGCTGATTTATGAGGGAGATGTCCTTGTTGACATGTTCGGCGAAGAAGAGCTTATGGTGCGTTACCGAGATGGAGCTTTGAGAGTAATAGATGTAGGCGAAGGGTTCGGTGTGGAAAATGACGTAGAGGAAATAGAAGATTGTACCGATGTTATAGGGAATCGATGGGATAATCCGGAGCTTGAAATAGTGCAAGGGTACGTCGAAGATTGAGCGCCAACTTTCGCGACGGCGTGGGACACCTGAAAGGACGGCTGAAATGGACGCAGGACTGAAGGATGAAGAGTTCCAAAGATTGCTCGACATTGGACGAAAGAGCAAGAGAGCTGTGATGATTGTGACCATATACAAACATCCAGAGGATTTTCCGAAAAATTATGTAGCGCGAGTGCATATTTTGGCATACGGTGGAAAATCGGCGTATGCGTCGCCTGTGATCTATATTGCACGGGAAACACTCGAGGCGGTGCGGGCGGCTATCCCGGAAGATATGGTTAAAATGTGCCGAAATCTGAACGATGACCCTGTAATCGTGGAGTCATATATGTGAAACTTGCACGATCCGATTCGGACATGCGCAGCAGTGTAAAACGGAGGAATCTGCATGAAACACGGCGACTGCATCAAAGAAACGAAGCGCATACTGGGAAAGTACAAAAAGATGAAAGTCGCCGTGCAGAACCTCACGGAAGAAATCGAGGCGCGAACGGCTGCCCTGCAAGACGAGTCCGTCGCTATCGCCCGCTATGGGGATGAGCCGACGGGCGGCACGGCGGAGCTGACGGCGACGGAGGCGGCAGCGGCGAGACGAATGAGGGCGGCGGCAGACATCGAGGAGATGCAAGAGCGCAAGCAGGACATGGAGCGGACGCTGCGGGCGGTGGATCGTGCGCTGTCTTGCCTCTCGGCTAATGATGAGCGTCTCGTGCGCGGGCGGTACATCGACGGGTATGATTGGCAGCGAGCCGGGCATGACGTCGGATATACGGAGAAGTGGGCGAAGGAGCGCGGCAGGAAGGCTTTCAGAGATATGGCGATGATGTTGTTCGGCACATGTGAAAAGCCTTTACAGACGCGTTTGATCTTCTGAATAAAGAAGCCCGCAAGCCTTGATATTTCTTGGCTTGCGGGCGAAAAAAGATTTGATTTACAATCAAAAACACTTGACATATTAACCGAAAAAGGTTATAATAAGAACATGAAAGGGGGGATGAAATGGAGGTTGAAAAAGGCGACATCGAATGGTTCGTGACAACTCTTCTGGTACTCATCCAGATATGGATAACGTACCGAGAGAAAGAACCGAACCCGATGAAGCCAAAAAAGAAGCCGCCCAACCGCAAGAAGCCTAGGAAGCGCAAGCGGTAAGGGCGGGGAAGGCAGGGGCGAAAGCCCCTTGTCTTCTTTAATTATATCATACGAAAGGAAGGACGACAAATGAAACTTACGCGAAGGAAATTGCTTGATGGAGCTTTTGCCTGCACGGTGGCGGCGTTCATCATATTGCTTGATTGGGATTGGGAAAATATGAAGTCCTTTATTTCCGGAGGTGTTGTTGGGGTATGGCTGACCATGAGATTCTACTGAAGTTTACGGACATCATGACGACGCAAGAGGCTGCGGAACGCTGGAAGAAAAGCGCGGTGTCCGTCAAGCATCTCTGCACGGGGATTCAAGGTCGAGCGCCAAGGCTGACGGAAGAGGAGTGCCGCAAGTCGGGTGGCGTATGGCTGGTTACACGCGCCGGAATGGAACGACTGTACGGCAAAGAAATCGACTTGTGAAAAGATTGTGGATAACTTTATCGCCGTTAGAACGGTGCTTTTTACGGGTCATTTACTTCCAACATTCGAGGGAAATCCATGATAAAATGATACTATTGAAAACTGTACACATGAGGGCGACGCACTTGCGTCGTCCTTTTTGTATGGCAGGAAAGGAGGCGCGTCATGCTCACGAGGATATGCCCATCATGCGGGAGGCTGGTGCAGCAGGGCGAGGCTTGCCCGTGCCAATCGGAGCGTCATAAGGCGTACGACAGGGAACGGCGGGACAAAGACCGGGCGAAGTTCTACCACTCGCGCGAGTGGCGGGCTGTCGCCGCCGCTGTCCGTGCACGCGCGGGCTATGCCGACGAGCTGGCGAAGGCGGGCGGGCGGCTTGTGCCGGGTTCTGTCGTGCATCATATCCATCCCGTTGGCGAGCGTCCCGACCTCAGGCTTTCGCTGGGGAATCTGATTTATGTTTCCGCACGCACGCACAAGGCGATTCATGATGCATACAACAAGAGTCCGCAAGCGAAAAAGGAGATGCAGGCGCGCCTGCTCGCGATACGGGCGGGCGAATCCGTCGACCGGGGGGAGGGTCGAAAAAGTTTGAAGCGGCGAACATAGTACCGCAATCGGTCTCAACTTCGGAAAAAATGCCAGAAATGAAAAATTTTTGACCTTTGTAGGCGGTGTCCACGAGGGGAGGACATGAAAGGAGGTGAGGCGATGGGCGGCAGGCCGCGCAAGATTGTCGGCATATCGACGGGAAAAATCGGCAAAGAGAAGAGAATCAATCGGAAAATACAGGAAGAGAAGCTGAGGCTCGACCGCGACCAGCTCGAAGCGGGAGCGCCGCCGTGGCTCCCGCCGCTCGCCCAAGAAGAATATATGCGCGTCGTTCAAGAGGCGGGAAAGATTCGCCTCCTTGACAATCTCGACCTCGCCGTATTGGCGATTTATGCGGACAACTATGACCGCTATGTACAGGCAAGCAGCGCTTTGAAGGAAAACGGGCTGACCGTCGAGGGCAAGAAGGGGGAAATGCCGTCGCCCTACATCAAGATTGCGGGCGAGGCGGCGACGCAGATTCAAAGGTGTTCGACGAAGCTCGGCCTCGCGGCGACCGACCGCTTAAAGCTCATCGTGCCGACGGAGGAAGAGAAGTCGGTCAACAAGTTCCTTCGCTTCTTGAACAAAGGTCGATGATGGGGGTGACGGAATGAAGGATCGAACGACGGAATATGCAAAGCTCATCGTCAGTGGCAAGAAGATTTGCGGGCGGGCGGAATACCAAGCCTGCAAGCGCCATTTGGACGATATGGAGGACAAGGCTTTTCCCTACATCTTCGACGCGAAGGAGGCGGAGTTTCATATCGAGCTTGCCAACCGCATGACGATTGGCGAAGGCACGGCGGCGACGCCACTCAAAACGCGCGGCTTCCAGAACTTCATCCTCGGCAGTCTTTTTGGCTGGCGCAAGAAGCGGACGAAGCTGCGCCGCTTTCGCGAGGCGTACATCCAGATGGCGCGGCAAAACGGCAAATCCTTCCTCGCGGGCGAGCTGTGCAACGACTTCGCGACGTTTTCCGGGTATCAGTACGGCCGTATATTCTGCACGGCGACGAAGCAAGACCAAGCAAACATCGTCTGGAAAGAGATCGAGAAGTTCATCCGCTCGGATCCCGACCTCGACGAGATGTACAAGATACGCGAGTACGATCACAAGATACGCTCTCTTGTGACGAACACGACAATCGAAGCCATCGGCAGAGACACCAAGTCTGCAGATGGCTTTCGCTCTATCCTGGCCGTTGTTGACGAATACCATGCGCATCCGACGAACCAGATGTACAAGCTCATGCAGGATGGCCAGATTCGCGTAGATAACGCGCTGACAATCGCCATTACGACGGCGGGATTCAACCTCAACGGCGCTTGCTACAAGCACTATCAATTCTGCAAACGCATCCTTTCGGGCAATGTGCAGAAGGATTCGCTCTTTGTTTTTATTGCGGAGATGGACGAGGATGACGATTTGTGGGAGCCCAAGAATTGGGCGAAGGCGAATCCGCTGAACCTCTGGAGCGAGGACGACACGCTCAACGACGAGATGATCGCTCGTATGGCGGAAAAGGCTATCGAGGCAAAGGATAAGCAGGATGAAGAGCTTGCGAATTTCCAGACGAAGACCCTCAATCGCTGGGTTGAGTACACGGGCGGCGCGTTTATCAATCTGGAGGCGTGGCGCATGTGTGCAGTGCAAGTCGGAATCGCGGAAATGCAGGGGCGAGCGTGCTATCTTGGCATTGACCTGTCGAGCGGCGGTGACCTCACGAGCATCGCGCTCATCTTCCCCGGCGACGAGGACGAGGCATACATCTGGTCGCACAGCTATATGCCGGAGCGTCGTCTTTCGGAGCATATCCGTACGGATGACGCGCCCTACGGTGTCTGGAAGGACGCGGGACTTCTGACGCTGACCAGCGGTATGTACGGCATCAAGACGGATTACCGTCATATCATCGCTGATCTCAAGCGCCTCATCGAGGTATACGAACTTAACGTCATTGGTTGTGGCTACGACGAGCACAACGCGAATACGTTTCTCGCGGACTTGGAAGAGATCTTGCCTTGCGACTTGACGCTGGTCAAGCAGTCGGCGCGCTCTCTGAACGAGGCGACGCAGGACTTCCGCCTCTCTGTCGAGGCGGGAAAGGTGCGATATGACAGGCAGAATGCGCTCCTCACATGGAGCATGGTCAACGCGGTCATCTCGGCGCCGAATTCCTTCGGCGAGATCAAGATTGACAAGATGACGCAAACGCGGCGCATAGATCCGTGCGACGCTGTCATTGATGCCTGGGCTGTGTGGCTCTTGACGCGCAATGCTCGTAAGGTTGACGCACAGGCAGCGCTCGACGCATGGCTTGAAATCACGGCGGATGCAGAAAGGGGTGATGATGATTGAAATGGTTGAATAGTATCAAGGGATTTTTCAAAAATGCGGCAGATGTGCGCTTTTCGCTTTCGGAGGCGAATGACTTCTTCTTCGGCGGCGGCACAGTCGCCGAAGGCGCGGACATATCGGAAATCACCTACTTTACATGCCTCAAAACCTTGGGCGAATCCTTGGGTAAGATGCCCGTTTATCTGATGGATAACGAGAAGAACCGTATCATACGACACGAGACAACGCGCGTCCTCTCCGTAGAGCCGAACAGTATTATGACGCCGCTGCAGTTTTTTACGACGCTTGAGAGATACCGCAATCACTATGGCAATGCCTATGCGATGATCGAGCGTGAGAGGTCGCGGCTTCGCGCCCTGCACGTACTTGATCCGCGTCTTGTGCAAGTGTGGCTGAACAACACGGGGAGCTATACGGAGCGGAGCTACTTCTACCGCTACAGCGACCCAAGGACGGGCAAGGAGTATTGGATCGCGCCCGAGGATATGCTGCACGTCCGCGCCTGGCTGACGGACGATACAGGGCTTGTCGGAAAGTCCGTGCGGCAGATACTCGCTGAAAACATGGCGGGCAATAAGGCGTCTCAGAAGTTCTTGACGGAGCTCTACCGCAAAGGGCTGACGGCGAATGCCGTGGTAAAGTATGCGGGCGATTTAAGTCAGCAAGGGCAGGATCAACTCCTGAAACGTATTGAGGCGCAGGCAAGGCAGGATTCGCGTCGCTTGATTAGTCTGCCGATTGGCACGGATGTTCAAACGCTGGATCTGAAGCTCACAGATGCGCAGTTCTACGAACTGAAGCGATATTCCGCATTGCAAGTTGCCGCCGCCTTCGGTGTCAATCCTGATCATCTGAACGACTACACGAAGTCGAGCTACAACAACAGCGCCATGCAGAACCTGCAATTTTACGTTAACACGCTCCTTTACAACGTCTCGCTCTATGAGCAGGAGATGAACCGAAAGCTTTTGACGGAACGAGAGCAGGAAGCGGGCCTGGGATTTAAATTTAATGTCTGGGTGATTCTGCGTGGCGACCCATCGCAGCAGGCGGACATCCTGCAGAAGATGGTACAGTCGGCGATCTACAGCCCGAACGAGGCGCGTGCCAAGCTCGACAGCCCGCCGTGCGAGGGCGGTGATGTCCACATGGTCAATGGTTCTTACGTGAAGCTCGAAGACATCGGGAAGGCCTACACGATGAAGGGGGGTGAACGAGATGGCAATAGAGATAAAGAACGAGACGAGTGACTGCGCGGAACTTTACCTGTCGGGCAGCATCATAGACGACGAAGCGGGCGGCTTGATGGAAGAGTGGTGCGCGAATACGGCGGGCTATCAGTGGCCGGACAAGATCAAAAGTCAGCTCGAAAGCCTCAAGGGCAAGGCGCTGACCATCTACATCAATTCGGACGGCGGCAGCGTGCCCGCAGGCGTGGCGATGGCGAACATGATCGCGCGGCACGACGCCCCGACGACGGCCATTGTCGACGGTTGGTGCTGCTCGATCGCGACGCAGATTTTTTTTGCCGCTGATCGGCGGCAGATGCCTGTAAATGCCTATCTGATGATCCACAAGCCTGCCGTCTATGCGGGTGGCAACGCCGATGATCTCAGACGGTCGGCAGACGTGCTTGACACGATTCAGCGTGGACTTGAGGAGACATACCAGAAGGCGGCGCTAAAGGGCGTAACGGCGGAACTTTTGCACAAGCTGGTCAACGATGAAACATGGTTGACGGCCAGAGAGGCAGCTGAGATCTTTAACATGGAGCTTTTGAAAGCATCGCAGATGACGGCATGCGCGGGGAGTGCGAAATTTATGCAGCACATCCCTGAATGCGTGCGTCGCGTGATGGAAAAAGGAACGCCTGCTGCTTTGGCAGCGGCAGAGGAAAAACGCTGCCAAAAAGCAGCGCGGGAAATGAGGCAGAGGGCGGAGATTGCCCTTGCCCTGGCGAAAGGAGCCATGATATGAAAAAGTCGGATGAAATCAAGAAGACGGTGGATGATCTGCGCCGCGAGGTGGAGAATCTGCAGCAGGAGGAAAACGTCGAGACGGCGGCAAAGCGCGCCAAGGATCTGACGAACGCCGTCCATCAGTATGAAGCGGCGTTGGCGATGGAGCGGGCGGCTCTGACGGACTTTGCCCATACGGCGGCGCCGGTCGGAGAGAACAAGGTCAGCGATGCAGTGATGCGAAACCGCGTGTTCAATAAGCTCGTGCTGGGCAGGACTCTCACGGAGGAGGAGCGCGGCTATGTCAATCAGATTGGCCGCGATTATGTCAATCAGATTGGCTCTCCCGGGCAGGTCGAGGGAACGCCTGCCAAGGGCGGCTATCTCGTGCCCGAAGAGCAGATGCGCCAGATTCGCGAGTACAGGAAGGCCTATACGGCGCTCAAGGACTTCGCGCATGTCCAGCACGCAAACAGCATCTCGGGCAAGATGCCGACGCTCGGCGATGAGACGGGCAAGCTCACGGCGTTCGAGGAGCTGAACAGCATCAAGCAGTCGGATTTCGACTTCGGGCAGCTCAAGTACGAAATCAAGGACTATGGCGACATCATTCCCGTGTCGAATCAGCTCCTTGACGATGCCGACGTAAATCTCACGGCGATCATCGGCCAGCGTTTCGCACGCAAGGCGGTCAACACTGAAAATGACGAGATTCTGAAGCTCCTCAAGAAGCTCACGCCGACGGCTGTGACGGACGCCAAGGGATTCATGAAAATCCTGAACGTCAGCCTTGACCCGTCCTACTACGCGAACGCGCGAATCCTCACGAACCAGGACGGCTTCCAGTGGCTCTCTGAGCTGGAGGATGCACAGAAGCGTCCGCTCCTCGTGCCGGACGTTGCCGCGCCCGACACCTACCGCTTCCGCGGCAAGCCAATCGTCGTCGTCTCGAACGGCACGCTTCCGACGGAGACGAAGAAGGTGCCGTTCTACGTCGGTAGCATCGCCGACTATGTGGCGTTCTTCGAGCGCGCGGGCGTGGAAATCGCCGTGTCGACGGACTTCCTCTTCGATAAGTACGCGACCGCCTTGCGCTGCGTAGAGCGCTTCGGCGTCGTCGCCGACGATACGGATGCCGTGAAGCTGGCGCAAGTCACGCTGCCGTAAGGGAGGCGGGACGTCATGGCGATCACGCTCGATGAGGTCAAGACGTACCTGCGCATTGACCTCGATATTGAGGACGCTTTCCTGCTCCAGTGCATGAAGGCGGCGGACGCGTACCTCGCCCATGCGGTGGACAACTTTGAGGAGCGCTGCAAGATTGAGGACTTCGAGGCGACGGCGGACATCGTGCGCTTCGCGCTCATCAGCGAGATGTATACGCACAGGGACTGCTGGGGCAATAATCGGCAGTCCTTTCCGTATCATATCCGCTCGATGATCCTGCAGCTGCAGCACCATGGAGGAGGTAAGCCACCGTGATACAAATGGATAAGATGCGTCACCGTGTGACGCTCCTGCGCCCCGAAAGTCCACTCGATGAAATCAACGGTTGCGATACGAGCTACATCCCGACGCGCGAGGTCTGGGCGGAATTCCTAAAGCCCGGCTTCGTCAGCCGTGCCATCTTCGGCGATGCGGCGGCGGTCGAAGTGACGCAGGGAATCCGTTTGCGTCCCGTGGAGATTGCTAAAGGTTGGCGCGTCAGGGAGGGGACACGGGAGTTTAACGTGGAGCACATCAATGATACAATCCCCGGCGAGCTTATCCTGACGACAAGCGAGGTGCAGATGTAATGGCGAGGGCAAATGGGTTTTACATCAAAAGCGATTTGACTGATGCCATTAAAAAGGCGACAAGCGACATCGGCAAATACGAAGACGGAGCGCAACAGCGCATGAGATCGGCGATTCGCAAGGGCACACAGGACGCCTTGAGCGCGGCGAAGAGTAAGGCGCCGATAGCAACGGGCGGTATTGTCAAGCGGCTCGTCATGGAATATGACGAGAAGAACAATCGCGGCTTCGTCAAGTCGAGGGCGCCGCATTCCATCCTGTTGGAAAAAGGCGTCAAGCCGTCGGTCGTTGTGCCGACAAAGAAGATGGCGCTCAAATTCAACGGGAATTTTGCGAAATGGGTGAAATTGCCTGCACGAAAGGCAAGACCGTTCATGAAGCCCGCGCTCGACGAAGTAGAGCCGAAGATCATTAAGGCACTCAAGGAGGCGGTGGAGCCGTGATGAAGAAGCGCCTGCCTTTGCAGGCATTACAGAAAGCTGTGCGCGACCTTTTAACGGCGTGTCAGACAACGCCGATCCATGAGCATGTAGACGACAAGGCGAAGCTGCCGTTCATCGTCTTCGGCGAAATTATCGTATCGCCCGACGATGCCAAGGACACGTCGCTCTGCACGGCGGAAATGGATCTGGAAATCTACAGCGGCGCGAACAGCCGCACGGAGATCAACGGTATCCTAGACGACGTGGCTACGGTGCTCACGGCGGCGCGGCTCGATATGCAGGCGGCGGGTTTTGCCGTCTGCGATCAGGAAATCATGGAGGTTCGTACAAACCAACGGGAAATCAGAGGCTATAGCGCGACGCTGCGCCTCGAAGTACAGATACAAGATATGGAGGGATAAGAAATGCCAATCAAAGCGGAAAACCTGCCTGTCAACCCGAATATTTCGACGGCGACGGTGGGCAAGGACTACCTGCTCCTGATTAATACGGGCACGTTCGCTTCGCCGACGTGGACGGTCGTCGGCGGGCAGAGAAACAGTAAGTTGACAGAGAAAGCGGATTCTATCGACGTCTCGGACAAGGCGACGGATGGATGGAGTTCGAAGCTTGCGGGCATGAAGTCTTGGAGTATCGACCTTTCGGGGCTTGTCATGCTCAACGATGCGGGCGTGGAAGCGCTCGAAGTCGCGTTTCGCGCGGGCAAGACGGTCGACGTCAAGCTGCAGTACCCGGATAAGAGTTATCAGCGCGGGTGGGCGGCAGTCACGGAGTTCAGCAAGGACGTACCGCATGACGGCGCCGCCACCCTTTCGGGCACGCTCGACGGTAACGGCCCGATCAGCGAGGTCACGAAAGCGAGTGGCGCGGGCGGCTCGCAGGGATCGCCTTGACAGTGACAAATGGGATGGAGAAGGCCATATTCGCGGGCGTTTGCGAATATGGCCTTCGTCTTTGACGGAAGGAGAATCACCGAATGAAGAAGCAGACCATATTTAAGACGGCAGACGGCAAACAGCTCGTACTTTGCCTGACCATCCGCGACATGATGGCGCTTGAGCAGGAAATCGGCAAGTCGCTGTTTTCTGTGATTGCAGAAACGGGACGCGGCAGCCTGCGCCCGATGGACTTGCAGTATACCGTCGCCGCCCTGCGCTGGGCGTTGCCCTCGCCCGAAGAGGATGCAGCGATTATCGGCATCATTGAAGAGCATTGCGCGACGGGCGGCACGCTCGACGACATCAACCAGGCGATTTTGCAGGCGATCTTCGCGACGGGACTCTTCACGCGCGAAAAAAACGAAGAAGCGGCAGCGGAGGATGTGCCGCCGCAAGAGAAATAGAAGTTTCCTCCATGGCGGCGTGGGTGGAGGCGACGGAACCTGTCGCCTACGGCATCCTTGGTATGACGCCTGAAGCCTACGAAGCCCTGCAGGTGCGGGAGTTTTACTGCATGTTGGAGAGCCGCGAGGCGGAAGAAAAGCGCCAAGACCAAAAGCGCGCCTATTTTGTCTCTTGCCTCGTCAGCGTGCAGTGCACAAAGCCAGTATCGGCGATCGACATCCTCGCGCCGCTCTACCCCGAAGAGCGCGAGAAGGAAGCAAAGCGACGAGAAGAGCAGCGCAGGGCGGATGAGGAATATTTGAAGCGGGAATTTGGACTGAGCGAGGCGGTGGAATAATGGCAAAGAGCATCAGCGAGCTGAAAATCAAGATCGGCGCGGATTCATCCGAACTGAAGAAAGAACTGAACGAGACGCAGCGTGCCATGCAGACGGCGCTCAATACCAAGCCGATGGAATCCGCTACCGCCGCTCTCGCTGGCGTATCGAAGGAAACGAGCAATCTCATCGGCAAGTTTCAGAGCATGGCGACTGCCGCTGCCGGAGCTTTTGGGCTTGCGAGTATCATCGACGGCGCGGTGCAGGCGGGAGACAACATCTACAAGTTGTCCAACCGCCTGAATGTGACGACGGCAGAAGCGGGCAAGCTCTCGCGTATCCTGAAGCTCACGGGCGGCGACGTTGATTCCTTCAGCTCCGCCGTCATGCGCCTCGACAAATCGCTTTTTTCCGACAGTGAGGCGGGCGAGAAGGTGCGTCGCACGCTCGACCTTTTCGGCGTGAGCCTGACGGATGCGAATGGAAAGATCCTGCCGCTTAACGAGCAGCTTGAAAGCCTCGCCAAGGGCTACAAACTCGCAAAAGATGCGGGCGTGCAGCAGGAATTCCTCATGACGACGCTGGGCACAAAGGGGCTTGCACTCGCGCAGACGCTTGAACAGTATACGGAAGCGGCTGAGACGGCGTCGCGTGTTAAGGGCATCGGTCTCGACGCGAAGGAAATGCATGAACTGGCGCTCAACATGAAGGTCATGCAGATGGAGTCGCAGCAGGTGCAGCTCGCCTTTACGTCAGCACTTGCTCCTGTGGCAGAGAGTGTCTTTCCCGTCATTATCGAGGGCCTGACGAACTCAGCGACATGGCTTGCTGCGAATAAACAGGAAGTGCGTGATGTCACGGCGGCGGTCGTCAAATTCGTCGCCGCCTACAAGGGAATCCAGTTTGCAAGCGGTGCATTGAGCACGGTTCGCGCCTTCTGGCTGCAATCGCAGCAGGCGGCGATTGCAGCGGCGGCAACGCAGACAGCGACACAGACGGAAATCACCGCTGCACATGAGCGCGAGATTGCGAGGCGCATCGCCGCCGTAGAGCGCGAATCACAAAGGCAGCAGAACGCCGTCGTGAAGGCGGCGATGAAAGCGAATCTGTCGGCAGAAGAAACGACGGCACGCATTGTCGAAGAATGTACGAAGATTGAGATCAAGACTGCTGCGACTGCTGAACGGATTGCAGCAGGCATGAGGGCAGCTTTCGCCGCACAGGCGCAGGCGGCTACGGTGGCGGCAGAGGAAACGACGGTCGCCTTGAACGGCACTGCTCTTGCAGCGGAACGAGCGGGCGCGAGTATGACAGCGGCCCATGCAGGAGCGGCACAGTCGGGGCAGATCGCGGTAGGCGCGGAGCGTGAACTTGCCCTGGCGACGACGGCCACGGGCAATGCTGCCGTCATAGCGGGCGAAAAGAATGTGGCGGCGAAGACACAGGCAGCGATTGCTACGGCAGGAACGACGACGGCAACGAATACGCTGACCGTGGCCACAACGGCCACGGGGAACGCAGCAGTCACGACAGGGGCGAAGACTGTTGGCGCGATGGCGACAGCAACGACGGCGGTCGGATCTCTGACACGCGCTGTATGGACGCTGATGGGCGGCTGGCTCGGCGTCGCAGCGGCGACGGGCTACGCGATTTACAAGCTCAGCGAGTACGGCCGTGCGCAGGATGCGGAGCGAGAAGCCCATACCTATCATCTTGATGGCGTGGAATACATAGAAAGGGACGGCAGATTCTACAGAAACGGCTCTACTGCTGAGAGTGTGGAAGCGAAATACACGAACTCCTATGTGACCGATGAAACGCATAAAGGCGAAATGGCAACGGGAAGAACGGCCGTAGAACTGCAGAAGCTGAGGGTTGAAAGGAATCATGAAACCGTCGAATCGGAAGCGGCGGCATACGAAAAATGGCTGCATAGTGACGATCCTGAAGCGCGTGCGGAATTGGAGCGCCAAACGCAGAATAAAATCAACGAAGATGTGGAGCGCCAGCGGAAAGAGATGCTGGACATTATCGCGCAGACGGGCGGCGCCGGACGTACTCCAAAAGAGAAGGCCGCGCCTGCGCCGACGAACTACGATGTAGAGTACCCGATAGGCAGATTGGCAGCGGACATCGCCGCGGGACATCCACAAGGCGAACAGTGGATGGGGAACATCACGAATAATCCCGCCATCCAGTGTGACAGCTACACGGCGAACGTTTATGCTGAAGCGGGCATCGACAGCATCGGCGGTCAGAGTACCGAGGGCATCATCAATGACGATGCGTTCCGTGCGGCGGGCGCGTACCATGCGGCGGGCGGTGGCTACGAGCCGGAAGCAGGCGACCTCGTGGACTTTGCGGGGCACGTCGGCATCTACATGGGCGATGGCATGGTCAACAGCAGGCAATCTTCGGGCGGCGTGCAGACCATCTTCATGGACGAAGCGGAGAGCTACTTCGGGGCGGTGCAGGGCTACGGATCTCTTGCTGAGGCGACGGGCGGGCGCACCGTGACGGAGCGGCGCAGTGGCACACGTGAGGAAGCCGAAGCCGCAAGGCAGGCGCAGGAGGCAGCGAGGAAGTTGGAGCAGGGCAGAAAGGACGCCCTGAACCTTGCTGAAACGATGGCAAAGGGAATCAGTGGCTTTGAAGATACCGCCTATATGCAGAATGTTGAACAGATCAAGCAGGACGTACAGCAGAAACGGCAGCAGATCAACAAGATTCGCGCGTCAGGTGTATCTCAAGAGACGGTTGATAACCTGAACAAGCAGCTCGACGAGTACGCGGAAGCTCTGGGGCGGCAGGCATCGGAAAAACAGCGGGCGGCATTGGCGCAGGTAGCCGACGAGGCGAAGAGCATGAATGCCGAAGTCCTGCACGACTATGAGGCTCTTGCGCAGGCGGAGTATTCGACTACTGTACGAAAACTCGCAGACGAGCGTAAGGAAAAAGAAAAAGAAGTTATGCGCGACAAGGACGACTGGCAGTCTAAGGCGGCGGTGTCGGAATGGTACTACGCCAAGCTCGCCAAGGCCGAAGAAAAGCGACGCCAAGACTTGAAAAAAGCGCATGAGCAATATATCGAATACCTGCAAACGGAAGGCAAGGTCGCCGAACTCGTCGCTCATCTGGGGAGTGCTGAAGGCAAGACAGAAACCGAAGGCACGCTCAACATGGAGGGGCAGGAAAAACTTGCAAGCACCTACGTCAAGATATGGAAGGCAGCGCACGGCAGCATGGCGGGCTACATCGCTGATACTGCTGAGAACATCTACGGTACGCTGTCGGATTCCATGGCAGATTTTATCCGAGGGGCGAAGTCGGCACAGGAAGTCTTGAAGGATTTTGGCAACAGTGTCCTTTCCATGATAGCGAAAATCGCCGCACAGCGTTTGGCGGCAAGCTGGGTGGACAATATCCTCGGCGCATTCAGCGGCGGGCGATCGGTGGGGGCAGGCGTCGCGTCTTTCGGCAGTATGTCGTCCATTGGTTACAGAAGCCCCATGTCAGATTTTCACCTCGCGGGTGGCGCACCGAGATTGAAGATGTTCGCGAAGGGCGGCATCGTCACGGCACCGACGCTTGCCATGATCGGCGAGGCGGGAGAGCATGAAGCGGTCATACCGCTCAATGAGCGCAATTTGAGCGCCATCGGTGGCGGCGGACAGGGAAAAGCGCCGACCGTTGTCGTCAACATCACGAACAAGACGGATGGCAAAGTCAAGATGGAGAATAAGAGCTTCGACGCTTCCTTGAACCGCATGGTCTTAGATATTGTCGCTGACGGTGCCAATCGAAACGTCGGCGGCTTTGGTACGAACCTAAAAACCGCATTAGGAGGTGTCTAAGTGGCAACCATGCTCAAATTCCCCGACATCGGGCGGCCGAAATTGCCGACAGCATCGAACGGCGGCAGCTCGCACCTCGTGAGTGTGCAGGATAGCACAATCACGACGACAAGCGACGCGAACTACAAGCACACGCGCCCGCGTACGACGCGCATGATACGGACGTATACGTTCACGTGGAACGCCGTCTCCGAAGAGAATATGAAGAAGCTGCTCGATTTTTACCGCAAGGTCGGTACGTTCCAGTCTTTCTCGTTTACCGACTGGGATATGAACGAGACGCATACGGCACGCTTTGCGGAAGCGCTGTCATACCAATATAGCTATCCTGGCTATCGCTTTACGCTGAAATTCGAAGAGGTGTGACGCATGAATCACTTTTCAAAAATAGCGACACTTGAAAAGAATAAGCTCTCGACGGACGCGCCTTTTTTGATTCTCGTGCAGGTCAATCATGCGGCGCTCGTGACTCCCATCTACCTTGTTCGTAATACGGAGGATATCGTTTGGCATGACAAGACGTGGACGGCATTTCCCATGGAGTTGGACAACTATGAGGAGGACGGCAAGACGCTCCCCGCGCTGAACTTAAAAATCAGCTCGGGCGGTGGACTCTTGACGACGTACCTGCAAAAGTACGATGGGCTTGTCGATGCCAAGGTCAGTATCTTCGTCGTGAATGCCAAGCTGATGGACGCGCCGGAACCTGAAATCGAACTGGATTTCGTCGTTAATTCTGCGAACTATGACGAACAGTGGATTTCCTTTACGCTGGGCGCGTCGTCGGAAATTGCTGATCGCTTCCCCATGTGGCGCTATCTTACGGATTTCTGCCCGTTCGTCTGCGGGGACATCCGCTGCGGCTACTTGGGAGCGAAGCAGTGCCGGAACAATCTGGAATCCTGTCTCATGCCGGAGCGTTTCGGTGGTGAGCCGGGCATACAGGAAGGAAGGTGATCGCATGAAATACGAGGATTTGATTGGCACGCCGTTCATCGACGGTGGGCGCGACAAAGGAGTTGGACTTGATTGCTGGGGATTGGCGCGTGAGATGTTCCGCAGGCAGGGCGTCGATGTGCCAGACTATCATATTAGTGCTATGCGCACCGCTGAGATTGCGCGCGAAATGACCGCAGAAGAGATGGATTGGGAACGCTTGGACACGCCGGAAGAAGGCTGCCTCGTCCTTCTGCGGCTGAGTCCAGAAGTATGGGCAAACCATGTAGGCATTTGCCTTGGCGACGGGAAGTTTATTCACGCGTACAGTGCGACGGGGACCTGCATCGACCGCCTGGCACGCTGGCGCTCACGAATCGTCGGATTCTATAAGCCGAAAGGGGCGGGGCAATGATTCAGATTGTGCTTGTAGAGAACCCATTCGAGATGAAGAAGGAAGTCCGCTCTGCCTGCTACAATCAGGGAAACATCTGCGCTTATGTGGATGTTGCGGAGAAGGATGTATTCTTGAATGGCGCGATTGTTGAAGATGTCGAGCATACATATCCGCAGGACGGTTCTCAGCTCATCGTCATGCCGCACATCGAAGGCGACGCCTTGAAAAGTATCTTGGGATTCGTCGCCATGATCGCGTTGTCTCTCTACGCGGGCAGTATTGCGGGCGGCCTTTGGAAAGGGGCGCTTGGAAGCGCGTTTGCGAGCGGCACGGTTGGTGCAACACTGGCATCGGGAGCGGTCATGTTCCTTGGTGGGAAAATCATCAATTCAATCTTCCCGCAGCAGATGCCGAAGATGAGCTGGATGAACGAGCAGGAAACCAGTCGCTCTTATGGTTGGGACATCCCTACGCCGACGACGATTGCAGGGCAGGTTGTCGGCGAAACTTATGGCGAGTGTTTGCCTGCTGCGCAGCTGCTGGAAGCGCACGTCGAAACGGCCGGAGACAAGCAATATCTGAATCTGCTCTATTGCGGCGGTTATGGCCCTGTCGATTCCATCGATAACATCCGTATCGACCATACAGATATCAGCGTGTTCAACGGCGTGGAGATGGAGACTCGCTTCGGCACGAACGATCAGAAGCCTATTTCCTTTTTCAAGAATACGCCGCTCGATCAGTCCGTGGGTGTGGAGCTCGTGCAGGGAACATCTGTTGTGAGGACGAGTAACAGCAAGCGCGCGTCTGCCCTTGAGGTCACGTTGGAATGGCCGGGAGGACTGTATCACATCAATGATTCCGGCGGCTACGACAATGCGACGGTCAAATTCGTCTTGAAATATCGTCGTGGTAAAGAAGATGAGTGGCATAATTTCAACCGGCACGAAAGCGCGGACACGCCCTACGTTGTGACCATGGCAACAAGTGAGGCCGTGCGTAGGACATTTTCTGTCGAAGGATTGGAACCGGGGCAGTACGACGTGCAAGTGATACTGAAAGAGCGTCAGAAGACGACGCGTTATCAGACACTCACGCAATGGACGATCATGACATCCTACACGGACGGCGTATACAGCCGTCCAAACAAGGTTCTCGTCGCGCTTCGGATTCTTGCGACAAACCAGCTCTCCAGCGGCATCCCGTCGCTCAACTGGAGACAGAAGAGGAATACCGTCTATGTGTGGGATCCCGCCAAGAAAACCTATACCGAAAAGGCGGCGGATAACCCTATATGGGCGGCGTATGACATTCTCCACCATTGTCGCAGGCTCAAGAACATCCACACGGATAAATATGAGTTTATTGCGGACGGTGTGGCGAAAGAATCGTTGGCCGCTTATTGGGAAGAGTGGGAATCTGCGGCAGCATACGCCGATGAAAAAATCCTCAACCAAGAGGGTAAGAAAGAGCCGCGCTTTCGCTTCGATGCGATCTTTGACACGACGCAAAAGCGCATGACCGCCGCGCAGAAAGCGGCGAACATCGGGCACGCCGTCATTATCCCTCATGGACGGAACTACGGCATCGTCGTAGACCGCCCCGGCGCCATGACGCAGATTTTCGGCGAAGGGCGGACGACCGTATCGAGCGTCAAAGGCTCGTTCTCCTCGAAAGAGGACAGAGCAAGAGCTATCGAAGTCACCTACAACGACGGAGAGAATGACTTCAAGAACACGGTCATGACGATCCGCTCGCCGAACTACAACAAAGACAATACATGGACGGACAACACGGCACAGCTCTCGCTCTTCGGCGTGAAGCGGCGCTCGCAGGCGTACCGCGAAGCCATTACGGCGCTTGCGACGAACGAGCGGCAGGTGCAGACTGTCACGCTGTCGGCGGACATCGACGCGATCGTTGCCGAATACGGCGATATTGTCGGCTTCAACCATGCCGTCAGCCGGATCGGCATCGCGTCTGGGCGTATCGTCGCGGCAGCAAGCTCCACGGTCACGCTCGACCGCGAGGTAGAAATCAGCGCGTCGAGGACGTATGAAATTTACATCCAGACAGCAGCCGACAAACTCATCAAGAGAAAAGTCGCGGCGCGTGACTACAAGGGCGACGCGCTTCTTCTTGAAACGCCGTTCGACGAAGGACAACTGCCGGAGCTCTACGACAACTACGCCTTTGGCGAAACGAATCGGGCGGTAAAGCCGTTCCGTATCGTTTCCGCCGCAAGAAACGGCGATATGCTCGTCGATCTGACGCTGGCGGAGTACGACGAAGCCATGTATGCCACGGAACTTGACTATGCGAAATATCCGCTGGTCGACTATACGGATGGGGCAGCTATGGCAAAAATATTGGGCGCATCTGCTACGGAAAAAACGTATGAAGCAGGCGATATGGACATCGTAGATATTTTCGTCGAATGGGCGATAGGGAAGTCGGGCAGAAAGCCGGACAGCTACGTTGTGGAAATTCTCGCGCAAAGCGGTGAATATGAAGATCAAATCCGCACGGAGAGGATGAGCTGCACATTTCACAACGTAAAGCCGGGCGAAACGTATGACATCAACGTGAACTGCGTCTTTGGCGAAATTATCCTTGGCGAAGCCGATACGAAAATCAAAGTAAGCAATCTCGGCAAGAAATCCGTCGCTAGGCCCGAAGCGCCCAAGAGCGGCGAAGTCCTCATGCAGAACGGCGATCTTTTCGCTGTATGGGACGCAGTGACAAATACCGCCATCGACTTTTACGAGGTGCGCACAAACGATGCCATAGGACAGCGCGCGGGGCTGCTTGCCAAAACGACAGACCTCCGCTCGGCGATCACGCTTACTGAGCGAAAAGGAAGCGTCCTCATATATGGGCATAATCCACAGATGGGGTACGGCAAGCCGCTCAATATCAGCTATGATTTCCCAAGTCCTCGCGCGCCGAGGATTCTTATTGATCCGGGCATGATGGGGTTTGGTGTCCGGACATCGGAGCCGGGAAATTTGGCGAAGTTTATTCGCATATATATCTTTGCTATAACAAACAATATCGCTGAAGCCTTTGAAACGACAGGCACTATTTTTTCCTACACGGGCCCGCCGGACCTTTATATTGTCTACGCTGTACGAGTGGATGCTTTTGGAGAAGGGGCACCGTCCGGGGAAAAAGAAGTGGTCGTCCGATCGACAATCGATAAATCGAATATCCAAAACCTGTCCGTCACACGGCAAGACCTTGACGCAGTGCTGAATAAGCAACTGCAAGACATGCAAACGACAGCCAATAACGCCAATACCAAAGGCGATACAGCTATCAAGAACGCAAATACCGCAAACACCAATGCAGCGGCAGCACAAAAAGCCGTCAGCGATGTCGTCGTGCGCGTCAAGGCAACGCAGGACAGCGTTTCATCCATTGTCGCAAAACTCTCGGGCAATCCGCAAAATTCCGGCTACAGCGCCATCACGCAGATTTACAACGGATTGCAACTCAAAGTAGCCAAGGGCGAGGTCGTATCCGAGATCAACGTTGCGCCAGGCGGTGTGCGTATCGACGGCCGTCTCCTGCACGTCACAGGAGCTACGCAGTTCGACGGAAACATCATTGCCAATCACATGATACAAGCGCGGGCAGTGACAGCAGACAAACTCTCCGTGGGGAACCTGTCTGCCGTATGTGCGACCATCGGCAAGCTGCGGACGAAAACGAGCGGCGCGCGGACGGAAATATCGGATAACCTCATCGAGGTATTCGACGAAAATAACCGATCTCGCGTAAAGATCGGCGTGTTTAACTGAGGAAGTGAAAATCATGGGGCGTCATGCGGGGATAAAACTCTACAACAGCCGAGGATCCTGTGTACTCGATACGATCTGCGGCGTGACGCGCGTCGTAGGCGTCTCCGATCTCGGAGGAGAGAACGGAAAGAAACGCACGCGCATAGCGATTCCAAATCCCGGAATGAATAAGATATGGACGCTGCTCGTATTCAAAGGCTCCGGGTATGGCTCTTATGCTAGTGGCATCTCGGCAAATACGACCGTAGTAGAGACATGGGAAAACTTGCAGGGGATTACTGTCACTCTGCCATTCAAGCCGAATGCAAAATATGATTCAGAATTTCCCTATGAAAACTATCATAAGGATTGTATAGGATTTAATCCTTATGCGATTATCTACGGCTTTTACTAAGGGAGTGAACGATTTGCGCTATGCAGAAATAAAGAACGACGCAGACTCCTACATGATCGACGACACCTATCACAACTACAGGCTGAATTGGATGCCCAGCGTCAAGGAGCAGAGATGCCTGACTGGGCTCCATGTCGAGCGCAATTCACATGGCGAGCGGGTCTGCACCTTCCCATACTACGACTATGCCAATGGCAAGACCTACGTATGGAGGCAAGGGGAGTTCTATCCGAATCCATGGTGCAGCAAGCAAACGCCTAATAAAGTAAGCTGGGAATCCCCAACAACATATTTCGGTCGACCACGAGACCTTTGGACGACAGGAACCTTTTACGGCTTTGCCGGGAGCGGCATCCAATCCATGCTCGCCTTTGAGGCACCTTATTTACACGCAAGATTTTCTATATCAAAGGAGAAAGAGGTTCCTTATTTATTCGCATTGGGTGCCGCCATGCCAAACAACATCTATACTTTTTCAACGATTTTTAACTGGAGTGCTCAAAAAACAAATGTGCATTTGATTAACTTTTGGCAGCGGAAAACATCGTTGGCGCAATCTCTTGTCTACGGGATGTCGTTTCGCGGCGATAATGTGGGATATACAGAATTTGAAAACTACATACCGAAGAATAATGAAAATTTTCAGGTAATAACATTTACTGAAGAAGCAGAAACAGCTCCAATCTTATACGCATACGGGCTGAAAAACTCCAAGATCGCCCTGCAGAAAGGCGAAATGATCGTGCAAAATGAACGCGGCGAAGTGATTTTCAATAACCGCTACGATTATATGCGGGTACTCAAATATTTCCACAGCATCAATGCCTTATCTTTTGACGGCGCAGGCATATATAATTCGCCGAAGCGATTTTCTTTCCCGGGTCGCAGGATCGCTGTCGCAGCCTTATCGCAAAATGCTTGCTATGCTTGCGGTGCAGACAGGAAAGAATACCTGTATAACACGGGTTTTTGGTTCCCCGATCCAAGCACGGTGGAATTTACAACGTGCGTTTCGCTCTTGGATCGTGCAGCAGATGTTACAAGATACCCGGATTTATCCCAATCCATGGTAAACCTTGCATCACTGCTTAACGTCATGATTTTGGACGTAACAGGCTGTACGCCCGGATGGAAGGAGGAAGCCGAAACGGGAAGGCCTTTTTTAGAAGAAGTGAAATAGGAGGAAGAACAAATGAAGAAAAAGTGCATTGTCAATGGAAAGATTACCTACCCGCAAGGCGATGGCGCTCTCACGAACTTCACGTTCACGAACACGGAAACGGGCGAGATGTTCAGCCTTGCGACAAGCGATCCGAAAGAGGCAGATGAGATTACCTACAGCGATCACGTCGTGATTGAGATACGGAAGGATGCCGATCCGCCGCAGGCAAACGCTGAGAATCAGTAAAGGCGCACGTCCTTTGAGGGTGTGTGCCTTTCATATACACCAAGAGAGGGGAGTTAATATTATGTACCAGGTAAGACGCTCTAAGTGTCTTATGCGCATAAGAAACCCTTGCGAACGATACACGATGCGAGAATCTGTCTGCATGAAAGGGGAGTCGATACGCCCATGGTGGTAGAGCTGGGAGAGACGCTTGCGGGCACGGCGATTGTTGCGGGAGGGCTGGGGTTCGTCTTGCGGCTCTACCTGAAGCCCATGGACAACAATGTCGTGAAATTGACGAAATCCGTAGACAGGCTGTATACCTCGATAGACACGACAAAGGAGATGCTGCAGGAGCTCCGCGTACATATCCAAAAAGTGGAGGATCGTGCCAAGAATAACACGTATCGCCTCAACATGTTGGAGGAGCGCGTCACAAACAACGAGAGGAGGCTGCATCTATCGTGAGATTTACGCCGGATTTAATTATCGGCGCGGGGCTTGTCCTCGCGCTTATTTTGTCCATTCTGCTCCCCGCCTTTGGCGTGACGGGGGAACTGGATAGACTCCGAAGCGATATTGTGATCGGACTCGTCGGCTACATGGGGCGTGTCGCGGTCGCAGAGAAAAAGGAAGGAGAAAAGAGTTGATGAAAGTATTTTTGAACCCGGGGCATGACCTCGTACACGACAGCGGTGCCGTCA
>ERZ772960.1078-NODE-1078-length-22599-cov-2.995697_pt1 | contig 22599 bp, 19 predicted proteins | sample MGYA00580678_ERZ772960 | MGnify/ENA primary metagenome ERZ772960 (study PRJEB29015, sample SAMEA2737930) | human oral metagenome | biome: human oral; feature: human-associated habitat; material: dental | place: China | collected 2059 ... | reverse complement strand
CTCTCGCTTTTTTCATTCCCCCTGCGTCCGCAGTCTTTTCTGCTTTCTCTGTCTTTCCCGCTTTCTCCGTCTTTCCCGATTCCTTTTATCTATTAAAAAAGGAATAAAAGCTCTTGTTAAGTTGATCTATATACTCTTCACTGATTTTCCGGATCTCTCCCAACGAATAATCCGTGATGTCAATGACCTGCCCTCCGGGTCTCGAAATATCCGCACCGGTTTTCCCATTGATCTTCAACCCCGTTAAACTATACCAGAATGCTTCTGTCGTCTTCAGTTCATAGTCCGTACTGTTTCCTTTCCCTTCTTCTACAGTTAACACAGTGTCACCATCTTCTCCCAGATCATACCGGCAATACGGCAGGAAACTTCCATTTTTCCCCTTTGTTACGCTGTACTTTATGGTATCGGACGCGCTTACTTTATCCGAAGAAAACAGAAACTCTCCTTTAAAAGTCTGCCCCGTTTTTTCATATCGGTTACACAGATAGAGCCATGTTCCCTGATCCGGGTTTTCAGTCCCAAGGTACTCAATCCGCTCCCCTGCAAGCTCATAGTTTAAATAATAAAAGTATTCTATATCTTCCCCTATGCGCGCACCGATCTTTCCGTCATGATCAAGATCTTCTCCGATGACGATACTCCGAAGCTCCTTGCCTTCCATGGTCACTTCCCATTGAAAACGGTTCTTCGCGAGGCTCTCTCCTATTTCTTCCGCCCGGTCAAGAAGGGTATCCGCAAATTCGGATAAAAACCGATCCGTAGACTTCTTTTTTTCCATGCCCAAGCTGTCTTGCAGTGTTTTACTAAGTCCACTTTCTCGAAAGAACGTTCCGCATTCTTTATCTTTCTCAAGGAGTGGGGCAAATTTTTTTATAAATGCGGTGATTTCATCCGCATCCGGCTCAAAACGGTATACGATGCCTTCATAGCGATATAGATTCTCCGCATCCTCCCAATAAGGCAAAGTACAGCGCTCCTTTTCGACCGTCAGGTTGTCCTTCGTCATCGACTTCGCAAGCAACGCACCATAGCGGAGAAGCAACTTCTTTGCCCGCTTTTGATTTTCTTTCGTATTACGAATATGGAGGGAATCGTCCTTTATACCCAGTTTTTCGAATACGCTGTCTCCCTTACCGACATATAACTTATGGTCCGCGGAAGGGAAGGCAAATCCGAGCTTTCCATTCATTTCCTCCCCATAGAGATGAAAAACCTCACTTCCCATGAGATTTACACCCATGTCAAACTGCTGATTGCCTTTTCCCAGATCGTTCTTTATTTTTAAGATGAGAGAAGAATCCTCCAAGTACCTGGCGAGCTCTTCATCCTCCTCTACTTCTCCGGTAATCGTAAAAGTATAACTCACACTCTTCGTCCACTCCAGGAGTCCGAAATCATCCATTGCCTTCAGTCTACTCTGCAAGTGATCTGTCTGCATCTTTAAAAATTTCTGTCCCCGGCTGAGACCGAATTGCCCTCCCAGAGAGAGAAACACTTTTCCAAAAGCAAAAAAGCTCACGCCTACGACGAGCAGAAACGCTATAAAACCAATAAAGAAATGGGCTTTATTCGTTTTCTTCTCTTGCTTTTCCGTAGAAGCTTTCCCTTCTTCTACACCGGGTGCAGGACACACTGCTTCCTTTTTTGTAGAAGGCTCCTCTTCTACAACTTGTTCCGGCTGTACTGCTTCCTCTTCCTTCTTCGCAAGTTCCGTTTCGCAATGTGTGCAAAACCGATATCCGTCCTGTACCTCATTTCCACAAACAGGGCAAGTTTTCATATCTCCTCCTTCTGCTTCTCTCCCATGATTTTCCGGCTTGTTGTTTCCCGCATCTTACGCAGGACAAGCTTAAAATGATGTTTCGATTGTACTAGAAGAAGAAGGGCGCTTCACCACCACTTTCTTACACCTCTTCCGGTGTAAGTCAGGTGTAAGTCGAATGATAAAAAGCAGAACCCTATCATTCCTTTTTGACAGCGAAGACAAGTAATAATAAACTGTAAAACGCCGATAAAAAAACGTAAATTTTTTTGACGATAAGGGAGAAGAAAATGAATAAGAAAAAAGCGTTATTTTTCATACTGCCTTTTGCAGTATTAATTGTCTATGACTTTCTCAGTGAACTGATTATTGAACTGGTACAGGGCTTCCTTGACCTGCTTCATGCCCCCATCGACTTATGGAGTGCTTCTCCGTCTTTTCTGGACGCATTTCTGGCGACGATTCTCTCTGTACTTTTATATCTCTATTACCGCACGCTCTTTCCGAAGAAGAAAGCGGAGGTGAACCTTCCATTCTGGAAAGGTGTCGTGTTCGCCATCATCCTGGGATTCGGTGCCGGAGGACTGTCTACCATTTGGTTAAACTTCATTGACTTCCTTGCCGCACACATCCCTGCTCTCAGTGCACAGGCGGAGGCCTTCTCGAACCTCTATAACGATATGGACAGTGACCCCTATATCTGGACTTTTCTGGCCATCGTGGTTGTCGGCCCTCTGGTAGAGGAATTTCTCTTCCGCGGCATCATTTTCCGCTCCTTTGAAGAAGTTACGGAGATTCCCTGGTTTCCGGCACTCGTCTCCGGCGTAATGTTCGGTATCTGGCACGGAAGCTTCATCCAGGCTGTTTATACCGCCGCAATGGGCATCATCCTCGGCTATTTTATCAAAAAATGCCGTTCCTTATTCTTCGTTTTCCTTGCCCATGCCGTGAACAATATCAGCGGAACTTTACCTCCTGCACTGGATACCGATTTTAACAATGGAGTGATTACCGTGCTTTCCTACGTTTGTATCATTCCGATGTTTCTCATTCTCTTCTATCTGTATAAGAAGGGAAAAGAAAACAAAAAGATCCCTCAGCAGGAAGCTGTAGTATAGATTTCTTTTTCCAGCTCTTTCGCGCGTAGAGTGAAAGAATGCATGGTATTTTGCAATTCGTTCCGTAAGTCTTTTATCGTGTAGCGGAGCAGTTTTTTATCGCGCACCACCTGCTCTCCGTCAATCCACACGTCCCGTACGTTCTCCGCACGGGCAGAATAGACCAGCGCCGAATAGACATCATGCAGGGGAAATAGATTGACACTGTCTGTTTCTATCAGGGTGAAGTCCGCCTTTTTCCCCACTTCCAGACTTCCAATCTCCTCCGAGAGTCCCAGTGCTTCCGCCCCTCCCATTGTCACCATCCGCACAATTTCCCGTGCCGGAAAAGCGGAGCGGTCTTTCAGCGCGGTCTTCTGGAAGTTTGCAATCATTCGCATCTGGGTAAATAAATCCAGGGTATTCCCGGAACTCGGTCCGTCCGTGCCGATTCCGACCGGAATGTGATGCTGCAAAAGGGATTGCACCGGAGCGACGCCTTTCGCCGCCTTCGTATTTGCACCGATACAGTGCACAAGGCTTACCTTCGGATGATGAGACAGTCTCTCGATATCTTCCTCCGTGAGCAGAATCCCGTGCGCCAGAACCAGCGGCACTTCGAAGAGATGGAGCGATTCCAGATATTCGACCGCGCCCATACTGTACTTTTCCCGGTAAAATGCCATCTCATACTGCATCTCTGCAAAATGCATGCTGAGCGCAGTATTGTATTTCTTTGCTAAATCCCGGCAGGCCTCGAGCACTTCCCCCGTATTGGTATTCGGTGCATGGGGTGCCACAATCGGCGTAATCCGCTCGGAACCATGCCACTTTTCAAGCATGGTTTCACAGTACAGAAGCGCGTCTCGGGCAGAGGAACTATCCGGGGTTTTCTGATCGATGATCGTTTCTCCCAGAAGGGCACGCATCCCCATCTTTTCAACCACTTCCGCAACACAGTCTTCAAAATAATACATATCGCAGATTGTGGTAATGCCGGCAAGTTGCATCTCCGCTATAGCATAAGCCGTACTTTTCTCCACAAAATCCCGGTCTACGCATTCCTGCTCCAGAGGGAAGAGAAACCGTCGCAAGCGATCTTTGGTATCATCTCCCAGAGAGCGGAAAGGAATCATCCCGGCGTGCACATGACCGTTGACCATACCGGGCATCAGGATTCCCCCCTGCCCGTCATACCAGCACTCCGCCTCTTCCTCATGAAAGTCCTGCATCGCGCCAAGTTTAGTAATCCGGTCATCCTCGAACAGGAGGAAACCTTCCGGATACGACGTAAACTCCTTATCCATCGTGACAAGATGCACATTTTTATACCCTGTCTTCATTTTGTCCCTCTTAACGCGCTTCTTTTATCGATTTTACTGATTAAAAATTATTCCACTTTACTGATTTAAAATCTTATTCCACTGATCGATCCAGTCCTTCAGATTGTCATTGACCAACTTAAAATCCACTACCTTGGCACGCTTTGCTACCGCACCGTATGTCATGGTCTTCACTTCGTCGTCTTTCAACTGTACGTCCTTGTTTACCGGTGCTTCCGTAAGGGATTTTGCCTTCACCGCCTGGTTTTCCGCACTGATTCGGAAGTTGATATACTTTAAGGCATTCTCTTTATTCTTCGCCCCTTTGACAAGATTCACCGTATTGAAATTGGCATAGGTTCCGGACTCCGGCACAAGATACTCTGCATTCGGATCCGCTTTCTGTACGGTAGAAACACCAAAGTCCGCTACCACGGCAACGGAAATTTCTCCTGCCTGGAACATATTCGCAAGGTCGGAAGACTTGGAATAGGTCTTTACAATATTCGGTTTCAACTCTTCCAAAGCTTTAAAAGCTGCTTCTCCCTTGCCTTCCGAAAGCGCTTTCCCCCCTTTATCCGCAGCAACCGAAAGGAAAAGCGGACCGGCAGTCGTCGTAATATCCGGAACGGCAATCTTTCCCGCCAAATCGCTGCTCCAAAGGTCTGCCCAATCCTTCAATTCATGTCCCACTTTCTCTTTATCATACACAATCCCGATAGAGTTGATGGAAAAAGGAACACCGCCTCCATTCTGATACACCTGTTTTGCTTCGTCGGAAAGGGAAGCAAGGTTCGGAACGTCCTTCTCCGTTACTTCTTCCAAAACGCCTTCCGTATACCCTTTGGTGGAACCGGACTGAGAAAGCTCAATAACATCCACATTGCTGCTGCCGCTTTCCACCTTTGTCAAACGCTCTGCGGCATTGCCGACCTCCAAGGTCACCTTTACGCCATTTGCCTCTTCAAAGGGCTTAATGATATCACTCTCTACGATATCCTGGTTTAAACCGAAGGTGGATACCAGAAGTTCTCCGGAAGCATCCTTCTTCTCGGCAGCTTCCTCTCCCTTACTGCTTTCCGCTTTTGCCGTGCTTTCCTCCTTCTTTTCCCCGGATAAGTTTGCCTGGCTGTTTCCGCAAGCAGACAGTCCCAGTAAGCTAAAACTGAGCAGTGTAGCCGTGAGCACTAGAAATGGTTTCTTCATTTTTCCCTCCTTTAATGGGTTTCCAACACAATCACTTCTTCTTTCGGAAAATCGAGACTCAGTTTTGCCCCGCTTTCCCAGTTCCTTACATCATTGACTAGCAGGGTTCCAAGAGAAGTTTTCACCGCATATTGGTAGGACTTCGCGAGAAAAGTACGAACTGCGACTTCTCCTTCCAGGAGACCTTCCCCCTCCGGAACTATTTTTATATGATCCGGCCGTATCGTAATGACAACCGACCCGGAAACATCAGAAGCGGGCACAGCAAGGTGTTTGTCCGGCGAGAGTTCCACCGTCGTGCTGTCCAACATTTTCCCCGGAATAAAATTCTCAAAGCCGATAAATCTCGCTACAAATTCCGTTTTCGGCTTTCGATAGATTTCTTCCGGCGTACCGTACTGCTCAATAATCCCGTTATTCATCACGGCGACCTTATCAGAGATAGAAAAGCATTCTTCCTGGTCGTGCGTCACGAAAAGGGTGGTAATCTTAAACTGTTGCTGAATGCGTTTGATTTCAAGCCGCATCTGCACACGGAGCTTTGCATCCAGATTGCTCAGCGGTTCATCCAGAAGCAGAAGCTTCGGTTCAATGACCAACGCCCGCGCCAAGGCGACCCTCTGCCTCTGTCCGCCGGATAACTGCTTAGGGTAACGTTTCTGCAAATTCGTAAGGCCGCAGAGTTCCAGCATCTTATCTACCTTCTGTCGGATGACTGTTCCCTCCTCCTTCCGAAGTTTCAGGCCGAACGCGACATTTTCCTCTACTGTAAGATGCGGAAACAGCGCATAACTCTGGAAAACCATCCCGAACTTTCTTTGATGCACCGCTACATTCGTCATGTCTTCCCTGTCGAGGAAGAATTTCCCGCTGTTCTGCTTTAGAAGCCCCGCAACGATGCGCAGCGTCGTCGTCTTTCCGCAGCCGCTCGGTCCAAGCAGAGAAACCAACTCTCCTTTCTCTACTTCCAAGTTGAAATCTTTCAAGACATGATTCTGTTTGTTGTAAACCATGTTGATATTTTCCAGAGAAACAAAAGCCATATTGTTCTATCCTTTCCTATACCCCGTTACTTTCCTATATCCCGTTATGACGCAATCGACGCGAGTCCCAGCGTTTTCTCCACCAGCATCATCATGAAAATGGTCACCACCATAAGTAACACGGAGAGTGCCGAAACGGACGGGTCGTAGTTGAACTCCATATAACTTAAAAGCGTCGTGGGAAGCGTCGTCACACCGGGTCCCGATAAAAACATGGATACCGGCACATTATTAAAGGAATTGATAAAAGCCAGCATAAAAGAGGCAAAAATCCCCGAGGAGATATTGGGAATCACAATCCGGAAAAAAGTGTGAAGTCGCGTACAACCGAGGGTCCATGCCGCCTCCTCCACGGAAAAATCCATCTGTTCCATGGAAGAACCTACGACGCGGATGACATAGGGTACACTGATCACAAAATGCCCTAAAAATAAGGCGGGAAGAACCGGTATTTTTATCGCTACAACCAGGAATTGATACAGGGAATAGCCTACTACGATGCCCGGAATCAAAGTCGGGGACAAGAAGAAATCCTTCCACAGCTGTCTCCCCTTTATTCCGCTCCTGGACAGGCTGTAGGCTACCGGCGTCCCGACAAGGAGGGCAAGAAAGGTCGCAAACACACCCACGAAAAGACTTAAGCGTAAGCCGGTCATAAAAGACTTCGATTGCAAGGCTACCAGATACCAATCCAGTGTAAACCCTTTAATCGGAAAAGCAATAATCGCTTCCGTTCCGAAGGAAGTGATCGTCACAATCAGGAGCGGAAGAAACAGAAAGAGTAAAACCGTAATCGCAATGACAGTAATGAAAGGGTTCCTACGCATTTTCTTCTCCTCTCCGATCCAGCAACTTGCTCAGCATGGTAAAGCCCCGCATGACCAGAAAAGTAATTACAATCATCACAAAGGCAATCACACTGGCACTTGTCCAATCTCCTAAGGCAGTCGCACGTTGATATAAAAGGGTCGCAAGCATCATTTTCTTATTTCCGCCTAAAAGCTGCGGGGTCGTGTAAGCCGTCAACGTTCCGGTAAAGACCAAAATACTGCCTACAATCATTCCGGGAACGGAAAGCGGTAGAATTACCTTCAGGAAACTTCGAATCGGACCCGCCCCCAGGGTCGCAGCCGCTTCCATATAGTCCCCCTCTATTCCCTCCATCACCCCGCTAAGGGTCATAATCATGGTCGGCAGGAAAAGATAAACCGAGCCGATGATGATGGCAAACTCCGTGTACAAAAGGGTTAGGGGAGCCTTTACCAAACCGCTGAGAAGCAAGATACGGTTCACAATTCCATTTTTCCCCAGGATATTGATCCAGGCAAAACTGCGCACCACCGAGTTCGTAAGCAACGGAAAAAGTGTCAAAGCAAGAAGGATTCCCTTCCACTTCTTTGACACTGTAGAAATAAAATACGCTGTCGGTAAACCGAGTATGCAGCAGAGAACCGTTACAAGAAGTGCAATTCGTATCGTCCGACTTAGAATCGTCAGATTGTAACTGTCCCGGAAAAACTCCAGATACGCTTCTCCGCTCAAACGACTTTGCAGGAAAAAGGTGGGAAAAAGACTGTTCAGTAATGGTACTACCAGAAAAAATACCAAGAGAACGGTACAAGGAAATAAGAGAAAGTACTGCGTCTTCTTCTGCATAAAATGCTCCTTTATTGTCGTACGGAAAATACGGAGACCATTATAGACGATTCATTTTTATGATTTCAAGGTTTTTTAGAACAAAGCTACAGCGCATACAATTTTGTATACTTCTCTTCAATATAATCCAAGAAATAATTTACATTGAATTCTTCTCCTGTCGCCCTTTTTATAATCTCTCCGGCATCATAGAGACAGCCGTAATGCTGCACGTGCTCTTTTAACCACTGCATGATGGTATCGTACCAGTTATTTTGAAGAAGACTGTCCACATCCAAGTCCTTCCGCATGGCGTGCATAAACTGTGCCGCAAAGGCGGTTCCGAGCGCATAGGTCGGAAAATAGCCGAAGCTTCCGTCTGACCAGTGTACATCCTGTAATATACCGACACGGTCATTCGGAACATCCAGTCCCAGATATTCCTTGTACTTCGCATTCCACGTTTGATCCAGATTTTCCGTGGAAATCGTCCCGTTGAACAAGCCCTTTTCAATTTCATACCGAATCACGATATGAAGCGGGTAGGTCAGCTCATCCGCTTCCGTCCGCACAAAGGACGGCTCGGAAAGATTGATCGCGCGATAAAATTCTTCCAACGAAATATTCTCAAGCTCATTTGGAAAATGACGTTGGAAACGCGGATAATGATACTCCCAAAAGGCTCTTGACCGTCCCATATAATTCTCACAGAGACGGGACTGCGACTCATGCATACCGGAAGAAACGCCGTCCGAGAGAATCATTCCGTCGTACTTCGGGTCAATGTTGTGCTCATAATAGGCATGCCCCACCTCATGTACCGTGGAAAGGATCGCATTCACCGGTTCGTTCTCGATATACTTCGTCGTGGTACGGCAATCATTTTCACAAGTCCAGGAAGTAAAGGGATGTTCCGACTCATTTTGATAGCCCCAGGACGAATCAAAATGAAGGTAAGAAAGAAGCTCCTGCATGAACTTCTTCTGCTCGTCTACCGAAAACTTCTGATGCAGAAAATCACTCGGTATCTGCTGCTTCTCCTTCACCTTCCGAATAAGAGGAATCAGACGTTCCTTCAAGGAGTGGAAGAAGGCGTCATACTTTTCTTCCGTCATCCCCGGCTCAAAATCATCCAGCATCTGGTTATAGATGCTTTTCTCACTTTTCCGATAGCCGTATAATCTCTTCTTTCCTTCGATGACTCTCTTCAAGTACGGTTCAAAAATACGGTAGTCCGCCTTGGATTTTGCCTGAATCCAGGCGTCAAAGGACTCGTCACAGAGTTTCTGAAAGGCAACAAACTCCTCTTTCGGAATCAGAACGGAATCCATTGCATTTTTATAATAGAGAGTTATAGCACGTTTATCTTCCGCTCCCACCTCCGGATCGTCCTTCAGCTCCTCGAGTAAAGTAACGATCTCCGGATCCGTCTCCAGGCTGAAAAGCTCTCCGGCAAGATAGGCTGACCGTTCATCCCGGTAAGATGCGCCCGCCGGCGGTGCCACCGTCTGCTTATCAATTCCGATTACCGCAAGCGCCATCTGATAGGCGGAACACCGAAAAATCCAATCTCTGTACTTCTTTAACTTCTCTTCTGTAGTCATAAAATCTCCTTCCTTCCCATTGTTTCTACTCTTTCTCCATGCTATAACATCTCCATTATATTGTACAGGGCTTTAGGAGGAGCAGTATGGAAGAGAACGCAAATAAAATCAATCTGGAAAAGCGCGGAAAAGCCATCATCCGTGCCGGTATCATCGGCATTCTGGCAAATCTTGTTCTGGCATCCTTTAAGGTTCTCATCGGTTTCCTGTCAAAGTCCATTTCCATCGTCCTGGACGGCGTAAATAACCTTACCGACGCCTTATCTTCCGTGCTGACCATCGTAGGAATGAAACTCTCTGAAAAGCCTGCGGACAGGGATCACCCTATGGGGCACGGCAGAACGGAGTATCTCACCGCTTCCGCAATCAGCTTGATTGTTCTCTACGCCGGGATCAGTTCGCTTGTGGAATCGGTCAAAAAGATTCTGAAAGCGGAGAAACCGGAGTATACGAGGACGATGCTTCTGCTTCTTTTTGTCGGTGTTCTCATCAAAGTTTTCCTCGGAATCTTCGTGCGGAAAACGGGGATCAAAGTGCACTCCGACTCTCTGAAAGCGCAGGGACAGGATGCACTCCAGGACGCCGTCATTTCTTCTTCCACTATCGTGGCTGCTCTCGTCTTTCTATTCTACGGCATCTCTTTAGAAGCTTACCTCGGTGCCGTGATTTCTCTCTTCATCATAAAGTCCGCCTTCGATATCCTCGGAGAAACGCTTTCCCGTATCCTGGGAGAGCGCATCAACTCCTCTTTCAGCCGGGATATCCGGCATGCCATCCAGAAAATTCCGGGAATCTACGGAGTATACGATCTCGTTCTGCATAACTACGGTCCGGGAAAATATCTTGCTTCCGTGCATATCGAAGTACCGGAAAATATGACGGCAAAAGAAATTGACAGGCTGACGCGGGAAGTGGAAGACGTCTGTTACAAAGACTTCGGTATCGTGATGTCCGGTGTCGGGATTTATGCGCGAAATACCGATCCAAAGATTGTAGAGCTTCGAGAGGAAATCACCGCTTTCCTGATGACCAGAAGAAATGTCCTGCAAGTACACGGCTTTTATCTGAAAAAAGAAACGAATTCCATCGACCTGGATGTCGTGTTGGATTTCAGTGTGGAAGACCGAGACAAGGAAGTGCGGGACATCGAAGCGGAACTGCAAGACCAGTTTAAGCCTTATCATTTCCATGTGACCGGAGACTTTGACATCAGCGATTAATTCTCCAACGATTTCTTAGCGATGCACAGCCACTAAATAACTGTACGAAAGAAAAAGTCTTTTCTTCTTCGTACAGTTTTTCTTTTTCACAAAGACTTCACACTTTCCCTTCTTTTTTTCAGTTTCATTTCAGCTTCCTTTTGTATTCTCTTCGCAGAAACAAAAAACAAACACACGAAATGAGGTCATTATGAAAAAGAATACATTCAAGAAAAATTTAACTCTTCCCTGCCTGGGAATCGGCATGATGCTTGCTTTAAACGCTTGCGGAACAGCTTCCCAAAGCGCAAGTGCGGAGACCCTTACGAGCTCATCCACTACGGTCGGCGGTGCAAGCACCGCCATTCAGGTTTCAGGCGACAACATTTCCATAAAAGGAAACGGGGCAACAAGGGAAGGAAAAACCATCACCATCTCGGAAGCCGGAACATACGAGCTCAGCGGAACCTTGGAAGAAGGACAGATTAAAATCAATACGGATGGAGAAGTAAAGCTCATTCTGAATAACTTCAACATTTCCAATTCGAGTAATGCTCCCATCGTAGGAGAAAAAGGAAATGTGCAGATTCTTTTAAAAGAGAACAGCAAAAATACCGTCAGCGACAAACGTTCCGCTAAAGAAGAGTCCGACTCTACGGAAAGTGAAGAATACTCTGAAAAAACAACAGACTATGACGCTGCAATCTACAGCGAGGGAGACCTTATTCTTAACGGATCGGGGAGTCTCACCGTTGAAGGAGGCTATGAAGATGGTATTCACAGCAAAACGAGCTTAACCGTAGAAAGTGGAGAATACAAAATCACCGCTTCCCACCACGGACTGAACGGAAAGAAAACACTCACGGTAAAAGACGGAACTTTCGACATTACCACTGTAGAAGATGCCCTTCACTCCAAGGGCGATGTTTCCGTAGAAAACGGAAAGATTACCGTCAATGCCGGAGACGATGCGCTTCATGCAGACAATACCCTCACAGTAAAAGACGGTACCATTGACATTCAGAAATCCAATGAAGGTCTGGAAGGCATCACCGTAAATGTAGAAGGCGGCAATATTTCCATTCAATCCTCCGATGACGGCATCAACGGTGCAGGAGAGTCCGAAGACGGCTCTGCCGTAGACATCTCTGTCAACATCTCCGGCGGAAATGTGAAAATTGTTCCGGGAGGAGACGGTATCGACTCCAACGGAGACCTGAACGTATCCGGCGGTACCGTCGTAATCGATGGCCCGTCCGACGGTGGAAATGCACCGATTGACTACGACGGAACGGCAAGTATTACCGGTGGAACCGTAGTAGCCAGTGGAAACTCCGGTATGTTCCAGGGATTTGATGAAAGCAGATCCACACAGTCCAGCGTCATTTACTACCTTAGCGACACGGCAAATGCGGGAGACAGCGTGAAAATTACCGACTCCAGCGGAAAAGAAATCTATTCTTCTTCCGATACTACCCAGAGTTTTAACACCATTCTCTTCAGCAGCGCCGACTTGGAAGACGGAAAAGCGTATACCGTGTCGGTCGGTTCCTCCAGTAAATCGGTAACCCTCAGCGGTAAGAGCAATACCGTCGGAACAAGAAGCCAGTCTATGGGACAACCGCCAATGAACGGCGGTGGTGCTCAGCAGGGTGGTCAAGGTCAGCAGGGGCAGCCGCCAATGAATGGCAGTGATACTCAACAGGGCAGTCACGGACAGCAGGGGCAGCCGCCAATGAATGGAAACAAGCAGCAAAAAAAGAAAAATAAAGCTAAAAGCAAGAATTCGTCTAAAGAAAACAAGACAGAAAACAAGAAGCACTAGGCTATTAAAGAAAACGAGGTAGTATGCGCTTTGTACACGCTGCGCATCATAAATCAATTAGGAGCGTTTCGCTCTTGGAAGGAGTCGACATGAAAAAACAATATGTCTTAATTCCGGCATATAAGCCTACAGAAAATCTCCTCCCTTTTATACACTCTCTGGAAGAACGGGATTTGCAAATCATCCTGGTAGACGATGGCTCAGGGGAAGAATTCCTTCCCCTCTTTCAGAGAATTGAAGAGGAGAGTTCCGCAAAAGTAATCCATTCTCCCACTAATCAGGGAAAAGGATCCGCCTTAAAAAAAGGATTATCCTATCTTCAAACACTGGACGGTGATTTTCAAGTGATTACCGTGGACGCCGATGGACAACATTCCGCGAAAGATACCGTGGCCCTTCTTCAAAAAGGAAGAGAAGCGCCGGACAGCCTGCTTCTTGGAGCAAGACTGCAATCCGTGGACTCTCCTCTACGCTCCCGAATAGGCAACTATATTACCAAAAAAGTATTTCTTCTCTCCACCGGTGTAAAGCTTGAGGACACCCAAACAGGCCTCAGGAGCTTTTCCAAGAAAATGATTCCGAAGCTTCTTTCCATTCCCGGAGACCGTTATGAATATGAGATGAATGTGCTCCTCCGTTTCGCCAAAGAAGGTATTCCCCTTGTGGAGTCTCCCATCGAAACCATTTACATCGAGGACAACAGAGGAAGTCACTTCGATACCGTCAAGGATTCTCTCCGCATTTACCGGCAAATCCTGAAGTTTACCTCCAGCTCCGTTCTTTCCTTCTGCGTAGACTTTCTGTTTTACAGCCTTTGCCTGAGCCTCAGCGGGAATCTCTTCCTTTCCAATGCGATAGCCCGCCTCGTTTCTCTACACTGCAATTTTTTCTTCAACAAAAACTATGTGTTCGAGAAGCGAAACCCTAAAAAAGAGGAGGACAAAACGGTACTCACGAAGGACTACCTTTCCTACCTTGCCCTGGCACTTTTCCTATTTTTTGTCAATACCATGCTCCTCAGCGGCATCGTGGACAGCCTACAGATGAACCCTTATCTCGCAAAAATCATTACGGAAATCCTCTTGTTTTTCTTTTCTTACTATGTGCAGAAAAATCTGATTTTTCTGAAACCGGAAAAGATTGAAGAGGAAGAAAGTCAGCTTGCAGAGATTTCTTACTAAGAAAGAGGAAGGAGTTTTCCCGTGAAAAAGATCAATACCAAGAAAGCAGGTCTTCTCTATGGCTTGACCCTACTATCCTATACCGGATTCGCTCTCCTGGACAGCTTTGTCATCCCCCATCCCGTGAAAACCGTTATGGCTTCTCCCGTAGAGGAGGAAACGAAGAGCAGCCTGGAAGAAAGTATCGAAGCAAAAATTCAGGAAAAACTCGGTACCGCCGGAAATGAAAGTTCGGAAAATACAAATACCGTCGACACGCAGGACTCTACCGTTCAAAATGGAGGAGTTACGTCCGGTAAAGAAGATACCGTAGAAAATACGGATGCAACGGAGCAGGCACCATCATTGACAGCTATTCCGACAGCAAGAGTAAAATCACATTAAAACAGTACAGAGCTTACGACAGTACCATTTATGTCGCGGATGTAACGGTTTCGGATGTTTCCTCCCTGAAAACCGCCTTAGCGGATGATACTTACGGACGAAACATCACGGAATTAACTTCCGAAATCGCAAGCAATCATAATGCAGTTCTCGCGATTAACGGCGACTATTACGGGGCAAGGCAAAGCGGTTACGTCCTCCGAAACGGACAAAGCTACCGAAACAGCTCCGGCAATCGCGAAGCCTTAGCCATCCTGAAAAACGGAGATTTTCAATTCGTAACAGAAGGGGATGTCTCCTTAGACAATCTTCAACAAAACGGAGCCCTGCAAGTATTTTCCTTTGGGCCTACTCTGCTAAAAAATGGCAGCATAGCCGTCTCTGAAAATGAAGAAGTGGGGATGGCCATGGCAAGTAATCCCCGTACTGCCATCGGTCGTCTCGGTAAAAACCATTATGTCTTTGTAGTTTCCGACGGAAGAACGGAAGAAAGTGCCGGACTGAGTCTCTATCAACTCGCAAGCTTTATGAAGAGTTTAGGCGTAAGCGATGCTTATAACCTGGACGGAGGAGGCTCTTCCACTATGGTTTTTCAGGGAAAAATCATCAATAACCCGACCACAAACGGTCACTCTATAGAAGAGCGTGCCGTCAGCGATATTCTATACATAGGAGGTGAAAAATCATGAAAAAGAGAAGCTTTTATTTCTTCCTTTCCCTGTTCGTCCTGTTATTCGGACAAATTTATGAGCACTTCTCCCACGGGGTGTATTCCAACTATATGCTCTTTGCCTTTCTCTTCCCCTTTTTAGGGCTCTTTCTTCCGAGCTTATTCGGAAGAAGGGCAGACTCCTTCCTCTGGAAATGCGGTGTGGCAAGTCTGACCGTGGGTTCTCTCTATAAGGGAATCCTGGAAATCTACGGCACCTCCAGTTATCTGGAAATCCCTTACTTTGTCGTCGGTATAGGACTTTGTACTTTGCAGATTCTTTTCGTTCTTCTACAAAAGAGGAAGTGTATCCTTCCCGCTTCATTTCCCGAATAGGAGAAACGCCTTTCTCCCCTTAGATATAAAAGCGAGTATCGTGCGAAAAATACACGATACTCGCTTTTAGAATGTTACCGTAAAGCAGATTCGCTTCCCGACACTCTCTACCTTGATTTCTCCCTGATGCATTCGCACAATTTCCTTTGCAATGGAAAGTCCCAGTCCATATCCTTTTTCTTCGCTGCGCGATTCCTCCAGACGATAGAAGCGCTTCCACAGCTTCTCTCTTTCTTCCTTTCCCATTTCTTTCTCTATCGCATTGGAGATCTGCAAAAAGACTTTATTTCCCGATTTCTCTAAGGAGAGTTCCGTCTTTGTCCCCCTTACAGAATACTTTAAGGCATTATCCAGCAAAATGGTCACAAGCTGTTTTACCTTATTTTCATCCCCCGAAAGGGCAATCGAATCGGGAACTTGATAAAGGAGTTCCCTTTCCTCTTCAAAAAATAAAGGCTCAAAATAAAGGCACTCTGTTTCTACTAAACGGGAGAGAGAAAAAGACGAAAACTGCTGCTTCCGATCCTGCCAATTCTCCAAACGACTCAAATCCAGAAGGGATTCCGTCAAATACTGCAACCGCTTACTCATCTCCCGAATTCCGTGAATATTCCCTTCCATTTTGAACAGCTTATCTCTTGCGCCTTTCTTTTCTCCGGACTGCTCTACGGATTCTTTCAGTTTTACAATGTCATATTCCAAATTTCCCACATTATTGATCATAACCGTGAGAGGCGTTTTCAACTCATGCGAAGCATCCTCAACAAACTGCCTTTGCGTTTCCAGGGCATCTTTCACCGGAAGCAGTGTTTTTCCTACGAAATAACGGGAGAAGAAAACAATCCCTGCGGAAAAAGCAAAAAATAAAAGGAGGAGAACTACGGAAAGCCTCTCTATACTCTCTATTTCCTTCTCATATTCCGTAATCGCAATACGATAGCTTCTTTCGCTCTCTTTCCCCTCTTCATCCGTCCCCCGGCTCCCCGGTTCACTCTTTTCCACAATGTAATAAGGAATCTTCCCGGACTCTATCGCGCCGTAAACTCCGCTCTCTTCCAACCCTTTTTTTGTATTCTTTTCTGTATTCCTTTTTGTATCCTTTTTTGTTTTTTTCTTCGCCAGTGCATCTTTTACTACTTTTTCTATACTATTTTCTTTTAAAAAGTAGTCCTGCCCTGAACGATTCTGTATCTCCCCGTTTTCATCTACTTCTATCTGATAAATGGGATAAGCCTCTGAAAAGGGAACATCCATAGGTTCTGAAGCCGCATGGGAAAGCGCACTCCGCATGCCCGTATCCAGACTGTTTTTATTATAAAGGAATAAAAAAAGGAGCAAAAAAAGAAGGAAGAAAATGCTTACAGCAGAGAGTAAAATACTCAGTTTTCTTTGCAGCTGCTTAATCATTTTCTTCGACCTCCAGATGATACCCGAGTCCCCGAACGGCTACGATGCACACGTTGGAAGACAGTGCTTTCAACTTCTTCCGCAAAAATCCGATATAAACTTCCACATTATTTTCCGTCGCTTCACTATCATATCCCCAAACTTTCTCCAAGAGCGTATTCTTGGACAAGTTGTTCTTCTTCTCCTGGAGAAGCAACTTCATCATTTGAAATTCTTTGGAGGATAAGCGAAGAGAAGCATCCGACACCAGAAGTTCGGATGAATCCAGATCCAGCGTGGTATTGCCAAAGCTAATCTGATTCACCTCTTTCCCCTGCCTGCGGAAAAATGCATTCATACAGGCGAGAAGCTCCCGCTCATCGAAAGGCTTTGTCAGATAATAGTCCGCACCGGAGTCCAGCCCCTCTACTCTATCCAGAATATCCGATTTTGCCGTAAGCATTAAAATGGGAATCCCGATTCTTTCTTTTCGGAGGCTTCTTGCCACCTGAAACCCATTCAGCTTCGGAAGCATCAAATCTAAAAGTAAGAGATCAAAAGGCACCGTTTTTGCCATCTCCAGGCCATCCTGTCCATCGTAGGAAAGCTGCACGGTATGCCCGTTTTTCTCCAAAATCTCTTTCAAGGACTCTGCAAGCATCCTCTCATCTTCCACCACCAAGATCTGCATACTCCGTTCTCCTCCACCCACACCTTGCAGAATATTCCGGAATCAGACGGTAAAAAAACGCGTCTATCGCCTCCACCCACACCTTGCAGAATATTCCCTATTCTACTTCATACTCCGCTTCCAAGTCCACTTCAAACATCCGCTTCCACGGCATTGCAAGCTTTGTAATGTGGATTCGATTCGCTATAGAAGGAAGGTAGCTTTCCGCAAAATGCTTTATCCTTCTCCGCACTTCTTCCGCAACAAAGCCCCGCTCTTCCTTTACATCAAAATAGTTCATATCGGAGGGAAGCGTGTCTGTCACCTGCTTTCGCACGACGCCGCAATATCCCGCGTCTTCCAGGTACCGTTCCAGGAGAAAATTTCTATGCGCCTCATTTTCCCCATAATACAATGCGTCTACTGCCTCCGCTATCGCTGTACCGATTGTATTCGCGGACGTGTTCCAACCCGCATAGCCGTCGACCTTCATGAGGAGTCCTTCTTGATCAAGGATTCGCACTACGGCGAGGTCTCCGCCATTCGCATAGGCATTGTCCGCGATAGAAACAATTTTTCCTTTCTTAAGGAAGTTTCTCAGTTCTATAACCCATTCGCAAAGCTTCCGATCTGTATAAAAACCGCCGTTTCCCTCTCCCTGCACGACCGCTTCCCGCATCTTCTCTCCGGATGCGGTAAGAAACAGGACGATGTCCGCTTCCTCCGCCTCTTCTACAAGCCGACAGCCTGCCGACTGAACATGGTAAGACAGAGTGCGGGACAAGGGAAGTCCTTCGTAAAGGGGTACTGTTTCCCCTGCCTTCTCTGCAAGATAATAGGGGAAAATGCCGGGGCATTTTCCATACATGGTATTTAACATACGGGAGATCAAGGTCAGCTCTACCTCATCCGCACCGGGGTAAACGAGTACTTTCTCTGTCAATCCCTCTTCTGCAATCTTCTTCCGAATCGCAGCCTGATCCATCGCCGCAAAGCCGAACGATGCGGAATCATCCTGCGGAATGACCAGCGCGTCCACCAAACCTTCTTTCAGATATTGCAGCATTTCTTCGTTCATCGCGCGATTCAAGGCGCGCCTGTCCAAATAATCTTTCAGGCAGTCCTTGTCTATCTTTTCCAAGAGTGCATCTGCCGACTCTCCCTTATGAAGAAGTACCCCTCCGTCATGAATCTCCTGTCCGAAGCTCTCGTAATAATCCGGTTCCTCGTCACTACTGGAATAAGCAGGGCAGCGCATGATGACCTGAAAGGCATAAAAGAGCATATCCGGATTCTCCTCCCGAATCTCCCGGATGAGCGCCATACGGGAAAGCAGGGTTTCCTTCGTCTCATGATGGAGACGGGAAGGAATCAATCCTCCATAAAGAAGGCTGTCTACAGAAAGGATCAGCCCGTCCGCGTCCTTACATTCTTTTCTTAAAAATTCCTCCAGCGCTTTCCTCTCCGCAGGCTTCTTTTTCTTTCCAAGAGCAGAGGGACTTACAATATGCAAGTGTTCATTCCGGAACAAACGCTCCGGAAACAGCATATTGCAGGGACGCTCATCCAGGGGAACAAGTACGATTTTCTTTTGTTTTACCGCTTTATCCATATCTTTCTATCTGTAATTTCCCTTTCTTTCCGACCATTTCCGAAGCGGAACCGTCTTTCCACACGCCTATAGACTACAGATCCTTGTAGGCTCCTCTATATGTTCTTGCCGGTACAAAACCGAACCGCCCATAGAAATCCTTAAGAATCGTCCAATCGATATTGACGGTCTCCACACCGATTTTACGAAGCTGTACAAGACCTTCATGCAGTAAATAATCCCCCACATGCTTCCCCCGGATTTTTTTCGCGATACCGATAGGACCAAGTCCTCCATAACCGGTCTTTGTCCCGTTCCTATCCCGTGCCGCAGAAAGCATACAATAGCCAAGTACCTCCGTTCGCTCCGGATTCCAAAGCAGAAGCACTTCCTCCGACGCTTTTCCGTTCTCCAGTGCTTCTTCCGCTTCAAATGCCCATCGTCCCGGAAACTCCTCGTGCAGGAAGCGGAGCAAAGCTTCCTTTTCGCCATGATAGACTTCCGCTGTACATTGCTTTTCCCAGGGAGAAGAATCAAACTCTTCTATCTTGTCATTACACTGTAATTTTCCTTCGAGATCATAATGGTCTTCTGTATTGACTGTAAACCCGAGTCGGGTAAAGACGCCGCATTTCTTTTCATCCGGAGCCGGAATTCCCGAAAAGAAATTCGCAAAATCCTGTCCGACAAAAATCTTCCGGATTCCTCTTTTTTGCAGAACTGCCACGGTTTTTTGTAGAAGTACCGTTCCGTATCCTCTATTTCGATAGGTTTCTTCTACAGCAAAGACGGAAAGCCACGCTGTATCCGGATACAAGTCCTGATTTTTGGAAAGTTTCACTCCCAGAAATCCGAGAATCCTTCCTGCATCCTTTCCCTTTCCTCCTTTTTTCATACACAGACTGCACTCCGGAGAAAACTCTCGATCCGAAAAAAGATGGGATTCCAACTTCTCATCATTTACGGCATACTCGGGAAAGAAACTCGCTTTGAGAAGTTCGGATACGCTATCCCGATCCGCTCTGTGAAAAGAAACGTACTCCATCGGATACGCATTCTCCCACCAATTCTCTTTCACAAGATAGGAAAGATCAAAGAGCATACAGCCGTCCGAATGCGTCATACACATCGCGATGGCTTCCGCTATCTTTCGGGGATTCTTCCTGTACTGATCCAGGAAAAGCGAATCGATGATTCGAGGGGTCTCCCTGCCGCCGGCAACCTTTTTTGCGAGCTCCGCGGCGCCCTCCACGCTGTACCAATCCGTCGGTCTTTTTTTCTCTCTTGCCTCAAGAATCGTCACCTCTTCATAGTAGCAACCGGACAGGAGGGTATCGATTTCCTCCGCATAAGCTGTTTTCCGCAGCTTCTCCCGCTCACACCGGGGAAATTCATTTCCTTCATAAGACGGTAAAGCCCAGTTCGCACCCACCCGATCATAAAGCGGATACCAGGAACCGGTATAATCGCAAAACTCCACTTCCGGATAGGCAGAGAGGAGTTGTCGCACTTCCTGCATAAAATCGTGAATAACCTGCATACGAAAGCTGAGAAAGGACCCGAAGTACTTCCCGGCTTTCTCCCGATATCCTTCTGCCGTTTTTTCTATCGTATAGATGTCCTCCGGCCACTTCGCATCGGTTACTCCACTATACTTCTCCCACTGCTTCCGGCTTTCTTCGCTAAAATCCGTACTCAACCCGACATAGCGCACGCGGTCGAGGACGATTCCGTCCGGATGATAGTGCTCCACAAATTCTCGTAAAAGAGAAAGCGTATAGTCCCGCACCTCTTTCTTCGCGGGATTCAGGAAAATCTCTCCGAAATCATCTATACTGCCTACCGTATGCAGTCTCCCTGCGGATGCACTTTCCCGAAGAACCGCTTTTCCGTCTTTGTCCAACCCGTAGACCGTACAGGCGAAGCCCTCCCGTGCGATTGCCGGCATCTCCGGATGTGGGTTTTCTTTGTTTCCCCCGGCAAAGGTATCAAAAGCGGCAAAACACTTCATGCCCAGGCTCTTTATCACGGAGAAGCACTGCCCTACATAGTCCTTTTCCGGAAGAAAAGCACTGTCATACTTCGCATAATGCGGCGCAATCGCACTCGGATAGAGCGCAAATCCCGTCGTGTCCTTTACGGACAAAATAACCTCCGTTGTCCCGATTTCCCGACATTTTTCCATAACAGACTGAAACTTTGCCAAGTCCAGAATCCATTCCTTGTTCGCGCTAATTTCTACCCATACGGCAAAACGCTTCTCCATACTTTCATCCCCCAACGACTTCTTTATCCCTTAACGGCACCGCTTACCGCTTCAATATAGTTTTTCTGGCAAAGCATAAAGACAAGGAGTACCGGAATAATGGAAATGACGGTTCCTGCCGCAACATAGCCGAACTTATAGCTGAAGGAGCCGTTCAAATACTGTAGCGCCGTTGCAAGCGGGTATTTCTCCGGATCCTGCAAAACAATAATGGGCCACAAGAAAGCGTTCCAGTTTCCGATAAAGTCGAAAATGATGATGGTCGATATACTGGGCATAATTCCCGGAATCATAATGGTCGCCCAGGTACGAAGTTCCCCTGCGCCGTCAATTCTTGCCGCTTCGATGAGTTCCTTCGGAATCCCGAGATAAGCCTGACGAAGCAGAATAATACTGAACGCCTTTACGGATGTCGGAAGGATAACACCGGCATAAGTATTTAAAAGCTGTAACTTGGAAATCGTAAGATAATTGATAATCATTCCTGCCGCAGCCGGAATAATCAGTGTCGCAACCAGGAGCCCGAAAACCAGATTTTTCCCCTTAAAATCCATTGTGGCAAGCGGATAAGCGCACATCGCCGAGAAGAGTACATCGAGGAAGATGCCTGTGAAGGTAATGATAACCGTATTGCCAACATATTTTCCGAGATTCATGTACTCGATTACCCCGAAATAGTTCGATAAGGTAAAGTGCTTCAGCTGAAAATGCAAATCATAAATATTGGCTCCCGTTCGAAGGGAAGACAAAACCAGCCAGATAAAAGGTCCGGCACAGAGAAGTGCAACGAGACTCAGTAATAGATAGGTTCCTATCCTTGACAGGATATGATCTTTCTTTTTAGAACTGCGATACGCCTTAGTCATTGTTCGTCATCCCCCCTCTTCTACCGTATACAAACACCGCAATACTCAGTAAGGTTGTAAGAACTCCCTGGATGGCGCCGATAGCCGCAGCGTATCCGAACTGGAAATCCCCGAAGGCCTTTGTATAGGAATAATAGTTAATTACCATCGTAGCATTGTTCGGTCCGCCCTTGGTCAGGACGAAAACGACATCAAATACGGCGATGGCGGAGATAACGGAATTTAAGGTACAAAGCCAGATATAAGGCTTTAAAAGCGGAATTTTAATTTTAAAAATCGTCTGGATGAGGTTTGCACCGTCAATTTCCGCCGCTTCCGTCAGTTCTTCCGGAATCCCCTGCAACCCGGCGAGATACATCATCATATAGTAACCGAGGCCCTGCCAGACAGTAATAAACATAAGACAAGGCATAGCGGCATATTTGCTGTTTAAGAATCCAAGCGGTTGCGTGATAAAGTGCCAATCCGAAAGCATAGTATTGACGACACCGTGCGTATCAAAAATGAATCCCCA